>JGI12048J13642_10555793_pt1 | contig 32120 bp, 30 predicted proteins | sample ElkSlonscriptome_16_FD_13642 | JGI IMG/M metagenome (IMG submission 13642)
ACTATTACCTGAATGACCAGGAACTCAAGACCGTGGTTGACTGGTTTGATAGTGACTATTTCACGCCAGGCAAACCCGGAGAACTCTCCATTATCAAACGCAGCCTGCTGGATTACGGTGACTCCTACAAGGTAATGGCCGACTTCCGGGCGTACAGCGATGCCCAAGTGAAAGTCGATAAGAAGTACCGGGACAAGAAGGCCTGGGCGAAAAGCGCCATTATCAATACGGCGAGCATGGGTAAGTTTAACTCCGATCGTTCCATCAACGACTATGTTGAAAGAATCTGGAACTTGGAGAGTGTCCAAAAGAAATAATTTGAGACCGCCGAATGGCAGGGAAAGACCCCACGGAACTTGATGAGTTGGTGTTCCGTGGGGCTGTTTTAGTATTGCATGAAGCGACTAGAACAGTCCTTTTTCCAAATCCTTTAACAGATCGTCATCCATACGCTGATCCTGGTGGAACATAGACTCTGTCACCAATACTACGCCACCCTCAGACACCGTAAATCGCTCCCGGTCAGCCTCGGGATCCTGTCCGATCAGAGTGCCATCCGGTACATGGCAGTTTTCGCCAATAATCGCTTGGTTAATCAAGCAATTCTTACCTATTGAGCAGTCGGGCAAGAGCACAGAATCAGTGACTATACTGTGCTCCTCTATGCGGACATTGGTACCCACCAGGGAATGATTAACCTCAGCACCACTGATAATTACACCGGCGGATAACACGGAGTCAATAGCACTGCCGCGCCGATTGGACTCATTGAATACCATTTTTGCCCCCGGGCGCTGAGGCTGATGGGTTTGCAGGGGCCAATTGCGATCATAAATATCCAGCTTGGGCAGCGGACTGAGTAAATCCATACTGGCTTCATGGTATTGATCCAGACTCCCTACGTCCCGCCAGTAAGCGTTTTTACAGGGGTGCCCACGGGAGGTGAACAGATAACCGTAGACATTCGCATCTTCATTTTTGATCATCTGAGGAATAATATCGTAGCCAAAATCGTGAGAATAGTCCTTTCGCTGCATGGCTATTTCCATTTCCCTCTCTAGTGCATCCAAACTAAACATGTAGATGCCCATGCTACACATGGCACGGTGAGGATTTCCGGGCATCGGAATCGGGCATTGAGGTTTTTCGTTAAAATCAACAATCTGCCCTTCATCATTCAAGGTCATAACGCCAAACATACTAGCCGATTTCAATGGTTTTTCTACGCAGGCAATGGTCAAATCAGCATCTTTCTCAATATGAAAATTCACCACGCGGGAATAATCCATTTTGTAGATATGGTCTCCACCCAGCACCAACAAACGATCCGTACGCTCCCGGTCAATCAAATCCAGACACTGATAGACCGCATCAGCCGTACCCCGGTACCAACGCTCTCCAGTGCGCTGCTGTGCTGGCATGATGAAGACACCTTCGGCCAGCTCAGGATTAATCCGACCCCAACCGGACTGTAAATGACGAATCAGGTCATTGGCCATGAATTGAGTAAGCACGCCGATCTTCCTGATACCCGAATTAACACAGTTGGACAGAGTAAAATCGATGATGCGGTATTTACCAGCAAAATGAACGGCTGGTTTGGCCACCTTTTCAGTCATTTCTTTAAGGCGAGAACCCTTACCTCCGGCTAAGACCATCGCCGTGGTGCGCTGTACTGCCTGAAAGCCCGCTGACCGGGTGTAACTATTCTGCACCATTATGGGTTCCTGCTTGTCTCATTCGATCAATTCTCTGTGTTGATTGATTAATGGATTTGCGTACATCTCCAGTACCAACTGACGTAACTTTTCCGGATACCGGGCAACGCGCTCCTTAAACTCAGTACTGCGTTTGTTAAATCCCGCTTGATCGCTAGCCATCCAATGACTTTTGGTCTGGTTGGCCCAATCACTTAAGCGCTGTACCGATTCTTCTTGTAGGTTTGAAAATTTTTCTGATAGCAATTGCAACTGTTCAAACGCCTGGATATTGGAGGGAAATAGTTGGTACTGTTCCGCAATTTGCTGGTCAATGTCAGCTGCCACTGCTTCTGCATCAGCAAAGTCCCCGTCCAGTTGCTGGCCAAAGCCGATATGAACGCGCCCTTTGGGGTTGGTGATGCCGCGCGCAATACTGGCAATGTCCTCGCCTTCCTGCTTCAAATACTGTGAGTGCTGACTGGCCATCAACTCCTCAGCCTTCAATAGGTCGCAAGGGTCATATTCATAAGAAATGGCTACCGGCACAATGTTCAGTTCATTATTCGCCGCCGAGAAACTCAACCCGCGCTTTTTGCCGTTGATATGCAACATTTTGATAATCGCGGGATCCGTTTTATCCACTCCGTTCTTGGCCCGCCCCTCCCGTTGCGCCAGCCAGACTGAACGACCACTGTGCAGGGTCGTGCCGATATAGGCAGACAAGCGGCTAAAGGCCACTAAACGGGCTTTCATTCCTTCAACGGAACGATTGACTTTGAAACTGCGGTTAAGACGCATCACATCAGCCACCAATGGGTCGCTCAGCAGATTATCGCCAATGGCGATTTCCACATAGTCATGCCCCGAGGTTTTTAAGGCGTAATTGACCAGCGCCGGGTCCATAGCAATGTCCCGGTGATTGCTCAAAAACAAATAGGCTTTTCCCTTAGAGAGCTGTTCAAGGCCAGAATAGGTCAAACCGGATGTAGTGCGGGCAACAGCCGTTTTCATCAAACCATAGACCAGACGTTGCACATCATCCACTGACTGCAACTGATCCAGCCGCTGTTTTAAACGCCGCTGCACAAGCTGGAAAAACAAGCCTCGCAAAGGACCAGGCAGGCGCTGATGCAAGCGGGGAAACTTGACCTGGGTTACCATGCTGATAAAACGCTGATCATTCACCAGACGGGCTACCACAGGCCTGACTTCAGCATCGCGAAAAGGTCTTATGTCATCAAAATGATCCGTCGGCATAGGGCTGATTCAAGCAACAATAAACAAGGCTAATATGATAACTGATTAACCCGGCAGATACTCCTTAACAATGGGTGTGAAAGCAATGCCTCCAGATCCTTTGACCCTTTGCTTTACTCATAAGTTCTACTGCTTCTGTCAACCGCTTTTTTATGCAGATTGCCCAAGTTAGGCTACGCTTACTATTAATCCGAACCCTGTGCAACCTATTTGAGCAGCCCGATATGTTTCCAGATCAAAAGTATCTGGAGTTCTATTTCTTGCTATCAGGAAAGATATCCAATGAGAGTCAACCTACCCGTTTCCAATCGGGAAAATCGTTTCCCAGAAAAAATGACCCTGATTTCCGTTACCGACATGAGTGGCGTTATTCAATACGTAAATAAGGAATTCATTAGCATCAGCGGCTTTAGCGAAAGGGAACTATTGGGTGAAAATCATCACCTTATCCGCCATCCTGACATGCCACCCGCCGCGTTCGAGCATATGTGGACAACCATAAAAGCTAACAAACCCTGGCGGGGTATGATAAAAAACCGCTGCAAGAATGGCGATCATTACTGGGTCGAGGCTTATGTCACACCGGTCTACAAAGGCAAAACCAAGACGGGCTATCAATCCGTGCGCAGTTGCCCAAGCCGCCAGCAGGTAGACAAGGCGGAAGCGCTCTACGCAAAAATGCGGGCAGATTCTACGATGAAGTTGCCTGAGAAATGGCGCTTCAAAGACACCAGCTTGAAATTCCGGGCAGGACTCATTCTGGCCTTGTCACTGTTTTGCTCGTTAGCGATCACAGCGCTTGCTTTGAGCCAGTTCAATGAGGTCAGCAGTACCTTGCAAACTTATCTTGGCAACTCTGCAACTGCCAGCGATAGCGCTGGCCAGCCACTAAATTCCCTGTTGGAAAGTAGCGCCAGCATCAGCAAGTGGCTGTGGGGTTTTGCCGGCTTGATTGTATGCTCCACGCTGGCACTCTGGCTCATCTTCAGTCGCGGCATCGACACTCCCATGGCAGATCTGGTTAAACACATGCGTGAAATGGCCAGCGGAGATTTGACCAGCAAAATTGACCTCGACCAGAAAGATGAAATGGGCGAAGGATATATGACACTGAAACTATTGCAAGCACGCATGAAGACCGTGCTGGGACAATTCAGTGAATCCACCCAACAACTGGTTCATTCGGCCCATTTGGTTTCAGAAGCGGGCTTGGCTGCCCATCGCAGCATGGAAAAGCAGAATCAGGAAACTGAGCAGGTGGCCACAGCGATGAACGAAATGAGTGCCACCGTGCAGGAAGTAGCCAGCAGTACCGTCGGTGCCTCAGAAGCCACGGCGCAAGTCACCTCAGATGCAGAATTCGGTGCCCAAAACGTACTAGCTACCCGTGATTCCATCGAATCACTGTCCGGAGAAGTGGAAAAAAGTGCCGATGCAGTGAATCAACTGGCGGAAGACAGCGACAAAATCAGCACCATTACCAACACCATTAGCTCTATCGCCGAACAAACCAATCTGCTGGCATTAAATGCTGCCATCGAGGCCGCCAGGGCCGGTGAGCAAGGTCGTGGTTTCGCGGTAGTGGCCGATGAAGTCCGCACCCTCGCCTCCAGAACCCAGGAAGCCACCAATGAAATCCGTGAAATGATCGACAACCTGCACAAAGGTATCAGCTCTAGCGTAACCAAAATGCAAAGCAGTAAGGCGCGGGCAACCAGCGCGGTTGAAAGTGTTCATACCACGGAACAAAGTTTCAGCAATATTACTTCCGGTGTCAATCACATCAACGATATGAGCCTGCAAATTGCCACCGCGGCCGAAGAACAATCAGCGGTAGCCGAGGAAATGAACCGTAATATTCAAATCATCAGTGAACAAGCCGAAACCGCCTCCGAGCAAGCCAAAAAAACCCAGGCCAGTTCCGAAGTGGTGAATGACGTGGCGGAACAGCTAAGCGCTCAACTGGCTCACTTTGATCTGGGTGAGAGGATTAAGACCTGATTGTTTCGGCGCTAATTCAACTTGGATGACGCAGTCCATTTGCTCCGGCGATAAGACGGCTCTTAACTCACAAGTGTCACAAGCGGGATACAACACTGGCAACCAGCCTGACAAAGGGAGTGGCTGATCAAGTCCCGATGGTAAACTGGCTGTTTTTTAACAAAGATTTATTCGGGGCTTCTATAGCGCGATTGGTTTGGAGCTGGGACGATCATTACGCTGCTTCGCAGCTCCAATCCCGCAAAAAAGTCGGGCGCCATACAGTCATCTTAACGTTTCATAGCTTTGCGGTAAACTTCGCTTCGCTCGCGTTTTCCGACTGCCAACACGGTTACAATAATGACATCGTCTTCAACTTTGCAGACCAAACGGTAACCAGATTAGCGCAGTTTAATCTTATATAGGTTGTCAGCGCCAGAGAGCTTTGATGCAGGCAATTGTGGTTTTCTAAGCGTTCAACCAGCTTATTCTTACACTGCTGTTGTAAGGTAGAGCCAAGCTTTTTCCACTCTTTGAACGCACTCTTTTTGAATTCGAGTTTACAGGTCATCAATGTTGACCGAAATGCTCTCTTAGGATTCACGCTCTTTGGCAATACAAATAGCTCAAGATCTGCCCATGCATCATCATTTCGGAGGCTTTAGCTGGTACGCAATAGAATGCTGCTTTATTTCGGTTAAGCAATGCAACAGGCTCACCATAGGCATTAGTTGCAACTTTCATTGGGTTAGCTTTAACTTCGGTTATGCTCGCAGCAACATCAGCTAAGATTCTAATGATCATTTATTAAGACTCTTAAGTAGTCTTAGTTATGGCCATCTTGACCTTAACCAAGCGGTACAACAAATAAGGAAATGTGGCGCGCAGCCACGAGCACTTCATGTCGGAATATTCAATCATCAACGCACTTGCTATTGCCTGGTTTTTCGCTGCCTGGATTGGCTACACTCTGTTCACTAAATACCAGGCCAAACGTGGTCTGAATTTATCCGCCGTGCTGAATGAACAGCGCTTGAACTGGATGGAGCAAGTGATCACTCGTGACAACCGCGTTATGGATGCCACGCTGGTTGCCAATCTGGAGCGCAATGCTTCGTTTCTGGCTTCAACCTGCATTCTGGTATTAGCTGGCTTGTTAACCGCCTTGGGTATTGCCGACGACATCACCAGTGTTTTGCAGACCTTTCCCTTCTATCAAATAAAAGAAAACTCGGCGTTATGGCTACACCTTAAAATTCTGATGCTGATATTGATCTATGTGTATGCTTTTTTTGCTCTCACCTGGTCGATGCGCCAATATGGATTTGCCTCCGTCATGATCGGTTCAGCACCTAATCCGGACAAAGCCCTTGCCAACCCGGAGTTAAAGGCAAAGTATGTTTATTCCAGCTCCAAAGTCATTGATATGGCGGGGCATGCCTATAATTACGGCTTAAGAGCCTACTATTTCTCACTGGCCGTACTACCTTGGTTTATTTCCCCTTGGTTTTTCATGTTGTCCACTAGCTTTGTCGTTATTATACTTTACTCCAGAGAGTTTCATTCCCGACCATTAAAGGTTATAGGCACTTACGTCAAGTATTGCTCTGAGGGAGGTAATAACTGCAAGAATTAAACGCTGATTGTAGTCATATTTAAAACCTGCCAGTGTCCTGAAACATCATACCTTCGGCCCTGCACTAACCACTTCCGGTCTGCACTTGTCAGCAAACTTCTTAAAATTATTCTGGAACAAGTTAGCAAGACAAAGCGCCTGGTTTTTATAGGCGGTTTTGTCGTGCCAGCTATTGCCGGGTATAAGCAGACTATCTGGCACCCCTGCGCATGTGGTGGGTACGGACAAGCCAAAACAGGGATCGATCAAAGTAGGTGCCTGCACAAGAGCACCACTGTGAATACTGTCCACAATAGCCCGCGTTTGTTCCACTTTAATCCGCTCGCCATCACCACTAGCACCTCCAAACCAACCTGTATTCAGCAACCACACCTGGGTCTGATTTTGCTGGATTCGCTGAGCCAGCAATTCCGCATATTTAAGCGGAGACCACACTAAAAATGCCGCGCCGTAGCAGGCCGAAAAGGTTGCCTGAGGTTCCCCTACCCCCATTTCGCTTCCGGCCACTTTGGCCGTGTAGCCACTGATGAAATAATAACTGGCCTGGGCTGGGGTGAGTTTACTAACCGGAGGCAATACTCCAAAGGCATCGCAGCTTAAAAAAAAGATATTATTGGGATGACCACCAATGCAGGGAATCTTTGCATTGTCATTGAATTGGATAGGGTAGGCCGCTCGGGTATTCTCAGTAATGGAACTATCCTCAAAATCCACAGCGTGGGTAACCGGGTCGTAGACTACATTCTCAAGCACGGTACCAAACCGGATGGCATGGACTATTTGTGCTTCCGTTTCCTCGCTGAGGTGCAAGCATTTGGCGTAGCAGCCACCTTCAATATTAAAGATACCCAACTCAGTCCAACCGTGTTCATCGTCCCCAATCAAGCGACGTTTGGGGTCGGTAGACAGAGTGGTTTTACCGGTACCAGAGAGACCAAAAAACAGCGAAACTTCACCTTCTGCTGACTCGTTGGCCGCACAATGCATGGAGATCACTCCCGCTTTCGGCATGATATAGTTCATCATGGTAAATATGCCGCGCTTCATTTCTCCAGCATATTCGGTCCCAAGGATCACCATTTCACCTGCATCCAGGTTCACGTCAACACTGGTGTTGGATGTCATATAAGTGGTGTATTTGTTGGCCGGAAATTCGCCCGCGTTGTAGATCACAAAATCCGGTTGCGCAAATGCCTCCAACTCTTGTGGATTCGGGCGAATCATCAGGTTTGTCATAAACAAGGCATGATAAGGTCTGCTGCACACGACCCGTATCTTTACCCGGAAGCCCAGATCCCATCCTGCGTAGCCATCAACCACGTAGATTCGTTCACGGGTATTAAGAAAGTCCAGTGCTCGTTCCCGGTTAATCTGAAAAGTATGGGGGGCCAATTCAACGTTGACTGAACCCCACCAAATATCCGCTTCACTTTTGGGGTCACGCACAATCCGCTTATCTGCCGGGCTGCGGCCGGTTTTTTCGCCGGAGTGCGCAATTATGGCACCGGAATCCGCAATCACACTGGGGTGTCGCTCGAATTGGATAGCATGACTATACAGCAAAGGGGGGCTGGGATTATGGAAGAACTCCCCCCCTTTAATAAACTTCTTAAGCGAGTCTAAAGGGTCCAATAAAGATAGCTCCTTACAGCTTTTTCCGGTTCTTTTGTTGCAAATTTCACGGCTTTGAGACTAAGGCCAATTGCCTGATGTTGCAAAAAAACCGGGTTTTCCGTTTAGTTTACCAATTAATACCAAAAGCCAAAAAACTATTACAATTTTATGTCAATTTTTTTTCTGTCTTGACAGCAGTTATTCATTTTTTCGACAGGCATCCCCGACTTCCAATATATTCTTAATTTACAACAGTTTAACCAACCAAAAAAGAAATCCTTACTTATCATTCATAGAAAATCAATAGCAATTTAACGACTCATAGTATCGGCATTGGACGGTAACCACCAGTTTTACTAAAGGATGATAGACGTATGACTTAGGTGAAAAAGCGCTGAATAGTGATACAACTTATTAGAGTAGAAACCAACCAGACAGGAGATTCCCCCAAGGGAATACTTAAGTGCTTTTATGAAACTGGCATCGCTCAAAAAGCTGGAAAAGCAAATGAACCAAGTAGCGACCTATGGGCAGTGGAAACGCTTAGCAATTCGCCATGACGAGTACTCCGGCATGGCTCAATGGAAGAACGAGGACGCCAGTCCGCTTTATGGCCATAAGGATATTCAAAAGCGCCTGGATGCACTGCGAAGGTTAAAGAAGAGACACGATATACAAGGTTTAGTGTTCACTCTGAACGAAGGCATCCACGGTAATATGGGCGGTATGGGTAATCCCATTCTCTATGCCGAGGCTAAATTCGGCACCAAGCGACTCATCACGGATTATATCGACGAAGTGGTTGGCTCACTGGAACTGATTGCCCGCGCCAGTCATTCCGAAATCAGCTTAGAGGACAAGCTCGATTTTTTCCGTCGCGCCAGTCATTGCTTTGGGCGCTCGGCGCTCATGCTCAGTGGCGGTGCAGCGCTTGGTAATTTTCATATTGGTGTTGCGAAAACACTGATAGAGCAGAATCTATTACCTAAAGTTATTTCTGGCTCCAGTGCGGGTTCTGTTGTTGCCGCAGCCCTGGGAACCTTAACGGGCAAAGAACTGGACAAAGTATTTTCGCCAAAAAATCTGATCAAAGAAGCCCACCGGGAGGCCACTTGGTTTAATAAAATTCTATTTGGCAATAAAACCCGGATGCTGGTGAAAGACCTGGAGGAAATGTTGGAGCGCATCATCCCCGACCTCACCTTCCAGGAAGCCTATGAGAAAACCGGCAGGCACATTAATATCACTGTTGCGCCCGCCGAATTGCATCAAACCTCACGACTGCTTAACGCCATCACTTCCCCTAATGTGTATATCCGTAAAGCGGTAATGGCCTCGTGCGCCATTCCCGGTATTTATCCTCCGGTGACGCTAGCCGCCAAGAACGCTAAGGGCGAGAGCCAGCCGTACTTACCGACCATAAAATGGGTGGATGGGTCGGTGAATGAAGACCTACCGGCAAAGCGATTGGCCAGGTTGTACGGAGTCAATCACTATATTGCCAGCCAAACCAACCCCCTCGTGCTGATGTTCATTAGCGACCCTAAACTGGATCTGGGGCTGAGGGCTAATGTAATGCGCATGGGGGTGCGCACGCTGAAGGACTCGGCACGTTTTCTCAGCGATATTTCTAAGCGTTCGCTGGCAAATTGGCCCCGCATCAATTTGCTGGTGAACATGTATTCCTCGGTGGTAACCCAGAACTATACTGCCGACATCAATATATTCCCTCGCTACCGGCTGTTCGACCCAACCAAGTTGTTGGTCCATTTATCGGAACAGGAGCTTATGGAAATTATTACCGAAGGGGAAAAAGCTTGCTGGCCCAAGGTTGAAATGATTCGAAACTGTTCGAAAATCAGCCGTACACTGGATCGTCTGCTGGAATCACTGGATCAGCAATCCGTGGAACAAGTGGGTCGGCAAGACCATAAGAACATTTTTCGTCTGCAGTTAGCTAAAGAGTCTATGTCCTGAGCCAATAACATTTGCAGAGAGAAATCCGTGGAGAGATATTTAAAGAAATGTCACTGATTGAAGCCCGTTGGCGGCAAGGCCTGATGTTTGAATCTGTCACCCCACCTGCTTCCTGACACGCAGTCAACCCGCCCTTGGGGGCTCAGCGGCAGCATCCATGCTGCCGCTGATCTGGAAACAGGGGGAAGCGAACTGACAGCCTCGCCCCTCGCCTCGGCAAGAGAACCATCAGAGTCATAACAACCATGAAAATCAAGCCTTACCCAACCGATCGCTGTATATACCTTTTTCTGAACCTTCGATTATTATAGCCCCTGCACTTTTCTGATAAAAAGCCAGGGCCTGACCACCGCCCACAATAGCATAGGCATAACCCATCTCGCGCATGGCTTGTAAAGCACGGATGAGCAAGGCAGAACCGATCCCACGGTGGTGGTGGTCAGGTGCCACGCCGAGCGGCCCAAAAAAGTTTTTCTGCGTCACTTCGTAACAACAAAACCCTAGCATTGTCTGTTGCGCAGTGGCGATAAAACAGCTAATGGGCTGCCTGGCAAATGCCACGGAACACTCGCTCGCCCAAGCCTCACCAAACTGCTCCTGCACCCAGGTCAGCACTTGTTTTTTCTCATAGGCCATAGCTCGCCGGATGTCGACTTTTTCGCAAGCTAGCAGCTCTGAAGCCAACGCCGGTAGTGCGTATAATTTTATCAGGCAATCCGACATGTACTGACCCCATCGTCGATGCTGGCTATCACTAGCTATTTCTCATCCAGAAACGCCAGTTTTTGATGGACACTAACGCAGTACAAGGAAGTACTGCCAAAATCGATCGCCTAAGCGATTGATTTTGCGAACAAAATAAAGTCGGCATTTCACTTTGCGACTCCGCAAAACGGCATGGAAGCCGTTTCAGGATGAAAACTAGTTAAAAAGCGGTGTTAAGCGCGCGATCCCACATATGCCCATGCTGCATAATCAGTAGTTGTTTTCACCTCACCCAGAAATACCAGGGAAAGCACCACAGCGTAAACAACATTGGGTTGCTAATAGGGAGCGCAACGCCTGCCCCTTATCAGTCCGCCTAGCTGTAACGATAAGGCCGCCCGGCCTTCTCCATAGTGGCATTGTATTCTTTAAGGATACTCACCACTTTCGCGCTGCGTGGGCTTTCTTTAGCGATCTCATCCCAGAACTTCAAGGCTTCGACTTCTACCTGTGCCCACTCTTCATCTGGTATGGAGGTCAGCTTCAGTTTCGTGCCACTGGTTCTAAGTTTAGCTTCACCGCCCCAGTACCAATGCTGACGGTAATAATGAGAGCTGTCCATACAGACTTCGAATAGTGTTTTCAGATGTTCTGGCAGCGCATTCCAACGATCTTCATTGGCAAAGAACGAACCACACCAGGCACCGGAAATATTGTTAGTCAGGAAGTAATTAGTCACATCCGCCCAACCAACCGTGTAATCCTCGGTAATGCCCGACCAGGCAATGCCATCCAGTTCACCGGTTTGCACTGCCACTTCAATGTCTTCCCAGGGCAGGGTCACCGGGATCACACCAAAGCGGGACAAGAATCGCCCAGCGGTAGGGAAGGTAAACACCCGCTTACCTTTTAAATCACTGAGTTTGTATATGGGATCGACGGTAGCAAAGTGGCAGGGGTCCCATGCACCGGCGCTTAGCCACTTGACCCCTTTTACTTCACCGTAGGCTTCCTCCCAGATTTCTTTCAGTCCGTATTCGTGAAATAACACCGGCACATCCAGGCTGTAGCGGGTGGCGAAGGGGAAGTAGCCACCAAATACCGATATATCTACTGGAGCAGCAATGGAGTCATCATCGGATTGCACCGCATCAATGGTGCCTTTTTGCATCGCCCGGAATAGCTCACCGGTTGGCACAAGTTGGTCGGCATAGAATAGTTCGATTTCCATATCACCGTTAGCCGCCTTGTTGAAAGCATCTATGGCTGGCTTGATCACATGGGCACCCAGTGAGGCTCCGGCATAAGTCTGCAAGCGCCATTTTATCTTGGTTTTACTGGCTGCATGCACGGCGGGTGCGCCCAGAACACCCACCCCTGCTGCCATACCTGCTACTGAACCCGCTTTTTTCAGAAATTTACGTCTGCTGCTCATTCTCTTGCTCCCGTTAGTTCCTATCTGGTTTTTTGGTTTAGGTTCTTTTACTTGTTATTGTCCGGTTTTGGCTACGCCCTTCGCGATGCGCTATTCAGAATTAACCACCCACTGCCTTGCTTGGTCTCCCATAGCTTATTGCTCACTTTTACCCCTTGCCCAAAGCCTTCGCTAGTTACCAAAACTAAATGATTGACTAAATGTCAGACATCATTATCGGCTATAAAAAGTCTCCGGTAACCAAAGGGCAATCTGTGGAAACACCATTACCAAGATTAAGGCAAACAGCATCACCAACACAAAGGGAATAATGGAGCGATAGATATCCATCAACGAAATCTCCGGGGGTGCCATTGCCCGCATGAGAAACAGGTTATAACCAAATGGAGGGGTCATATAAGCGATCTGGCAAGTAATGGTGTAAAGCACGCCATACCAAATCAGATCAAAGCCAAGTGCGCCCACTAACGGTACGTACAAAGGAGCCACAATCACCAGCATGGCGGTATCATCCAGGAAAGTTCCCATGAGCAGATAGGACAACTGCATAAGAATAAGTATTTCCCACGGACTCAATCCGAGTCGGCCGACGAAGAAACCTTCAATGGCCTTAACCGCACCTAAGCCGTCGAACACGGAACCGAAACACAAAGCGGCCAGAATAATCCACATAAACATGCATGATATACCGAGAGTTTTCCGTACGGTTTCTTCAATAACCCGAAGCGTCAAACGCCCTTTTAATAAAGCAGCCAAGGTAGCCGCAAACGCCCCCACGGCAGAGCTTTCTACCAGGCTGGTATAACCCATCAAAAACAATCCGGTCATGGAGAAGAAGATAAACAGGGGCACGATACCCGCTTGCAGCAGCTTGATCTTTTCCGCCAGTGGCACATCTCTTTCAGCTTTTGGTAATGCAGGACCCAAATGTGGCTGCAAGCGGCAACGCACCACTACATAGATGATAAACAGACTGGCCATGAGCAGGCCTGGAAACACGCCCGCCAGCCACAACTGCCCCACCGGCTGCCGCGCAATCATGCCATATAGCACCAACACCACGCTTGGAGGCACCAGAATACCCAGCGAACTACCAGCCTGAATGACGCCAGTGACCATGATCTTGTCATAACCCCGGCGCAGTAATTCAGGTAAGGCAATACTGGCTCCAATCGCCATACCCGCCACACTCAGGCCGTTCATAGCAGACACCGCCACCATCAGAATAATGGTGCCAATGGCCAGCCCTCCGTTTAATGGCCCCATCCACACATGGAACATGCGATATAAATCGTCCGCCAGTCCACTTTCGGACAGCATATATCCCATGTAAATAAACACCGGCAGAGTCAACAGGGGATACCACTTCATTAACTTGATGGCTGCACTGAAGGCGATTTCTGAGCCGCCGTCACCCCACAGCATGAGGGAGGCGAACACGGCTACGAATCCAATCGCTCCAAATACCCGCTGCCCTGTGAGCAACATGAGCATCATGGAGGAGAACATCAACAAACCGATGAGTTCATAACTCACAATTGCTTCTCCCGCAGTTGGATAATGCCCCGGAAAAACTCGGCAATGGCCTGCAGTAACATCATCAGAATGCCGATACACATGACGATTTTTATCGGTGCCATGTAGGGGCGCCAGGAGGAGTAGCTGCGCTCACCATATTCAATGGCATACCCGGTGCTGGAATATCCCCCATAAAGCAAGATCACCAGATAGAAGATAAGAAAAAATACGGTAAAGGAATCCACCCAAATTTTGGTTTTTTCAGACCAACGACCGTAGACCAGATCCATACGCACATGAGAGGCCAGTTGAAGTGAATAGGCTCCGCCCAGCATGTAATAACCGACCATTAAGAATTGAGCGGTCTCCAGAGTCCACAAGGAAGGTAGAAAAAATGTCTTAGTGATAGAGGAATAAAGCAGAATGCCGATCATCGCAAAAATCATATACATAATGATGCGACCAATTCGCCGATTGAAGCGATCAACATAACGGATGTAAGACTTAATAAACGACAACTTATGTTCCTCCTACTGGATGACCGACAATAACTCAACGACCGTTCATGTACATATTGATGAATGGCTAACTTCAGATAGCCATTTTGGAAAGTCAAAAGCAAGTACCGCGCCTGCTAGTTCCAGTAAAAAACAAAATGGTTAATCGCCCTGGCAAAACAGCGCAGGCCCTTTTCTCTGTTTGCTCTCCCTTGAATCAATGATGAAAATCCTGTCGGGTTGAAGCCACCTTCAGCAACTAAAAGCGATTAGAGGTGATTAAGGACAAAAGATACTGCATTGGCAGTGCCAACACTTAACGGGAAAATACCGAAAGGAAAACGATGATTTCGACTCACTCTGCAATGGCGGGCAGACACACCCGGCCAATAAGTCATAACCATTACTTATCGTGACAATAAATTCAACTCTGTTGACAAAAATTGATATATAACAAGATCAATTGGTTCTGCAGAAAGGATAATGTGAACACTTGGCGAGGGCTATCAAACCAAACTGACTTGGCGGTTTGGTTTGATAGCCAGAACTCCGGGTAGTCATTTGGAAGATATTCCAAAAGGGAAGAATAATAGCTGAAAATAAAAATAAAAATGTAGCCGGACACTGTCTGGCTTTTTTTTGTTTAGTGCCTGACCGCAATCAAGTTGCCGATTTGCGCACAACACCTATATCGCTGCTTGCTTTCAACTCTTGTTGCCTTTCGGCGCAGCCAAGCCGGGCTTGAAGCCGGGCGGTTTCAGCCGGATCATCAAAATCGGACAGCCAGCGTTCCATTCGCTGCCGGGCCAGCCGGGTTGCTTGTTCCGGGTCAACCACTGGTCGTGGATAATCCTCTCCCAACAAGCAGCCCGCCATAAATTGTTCTCCCGCAGACATCAACCAAGGAGCATGCAAATGATCCCCCTTCAGTTCGGCCAGCATGGGAAGCTCCGTGCGTATGAATTCTCCGCTTGGGTCGAGTGCTTGAGACTGAGCCACCGGCTCCAGCACCTGCCAGGGCACCAAACCTGTGGTACCAGCCTCCCATTGCACCAATGGATAGTGCAAACCCGGCTCATAGTCGGTACTCCAACGCGCCAGATGAAGGGCTGGCTCTACCCAGTGGAGCCATAATTGATAACAGGCAAATGAAATTAACAGAGCCCGGAGTTGTGCGTTGATCCAGCCGTGACGTTGCAGTGCCAACATGGCGGCATCAATGACGGGAAAGCCGGTACGGGCTTCAGCCCAGGCCTGAAAAAGTTCCTCGTTAAACTCATTCTCACGCAGGCCATCAAAACTCTTATGCAGGGAGCGTTGCTCCATTTCGCTTTCATCATCGAATTGCTGGGTCCTGTGACCGTGCTCTTGCAACTGCTGAATGAAGCATTGCATGGAGTTTGCCCAGCGGCGCTGACCATTATTTTTATAATGCTGCTGAGCCCGATTGACTTGCCGGAAGACTTCTCTGTGACCTAACACACCGTAATTCAGATAGGGACTAAGACGGGAAGATACATGATACGACGTCAACGGAACGGAGGCTTGCGAATCATATTCCATACCGCGGTGTTTTAGGTAACTAACCAACTGATCCAAGCCATATTTACGCCCACCCCGCTGCCGCAGTGGACATTCCGTGTGATCGTAGCCCAGCTCCGAGGGCCACAATTCCGCCCTGAGCGGTGTCGCAGCCAGTGGCTCCAATTTTGTGGGCGATGGCAATATGGGGGAGGACATATAGTTATGCCAGAGTTGGCGCCAATTGACCCGGGATTCGAGGCCTCTTACCACACCATGGGACTGAAATTGCAGCCAATCGATTCCACGGTGCTGACACCACTGTTGCACCCGCTGGTTGCGCTGACGGGTCCATTGGTTACCGAATTCCTGATGGGAATACAACTGAAACCCACCGAATTGATCATATAGCGTGCTCAGACAATTCTCGATGCTGTCTTCCGCTACCCAGAGCCCCTGCCCCAGCATGGACAACTGCGCGTCCAGTTCAGTGAGCGACTCTTTTACGAAAAGCCATTGTCGCAAACTGGTGTCTGCTTGTTGCCAAAGTCCTGGTTCTATGATGTAAGCAGGGAGAACCGCTCCTTTCCGCACAGCATGATGCAGAGGAGCGTGATCAGAAACCCGTAAATCCCGTTTAAACCAAACAATTATCAGAAGCTATTACTCCGGTGGTGACATTATTGGTGTTAGTTACCAGTACTGTCTCCTTGTACCTGTTTACCTGAACTTCCTGCTTCTTAACTGCCTGTACTCCCTGCTTTCCTAATCCTCCGCATTACCCCTTGGTCAGACCTTCCTGTGCTACCTGTCAGTAATATCTGCTTGCGCTCACTATTATCAATACTTTAGCAGAAATATTGCTCACTAGCGGCGTGAAATTTGTAATCACCAATTCTACAAGTGCAAGCAAAGGCCTGTCAGAATTAAGGTCGAAACGTTACATCCTGAAACACCTCATAGCTTACCCTACCCGTTAGCTATTGCCGACATCTTGTGCCCGGCTGCCCCAAAAAAAATATCCCCCCTGTCGCCAAAAGGGTTACACAATCTGGCTCAATGAAAATTAATCACACCCTCTTCGTAAATATGACATATTTTGTATTTCTGCCACTGACAATTAAATCACTCGACTATGCAACCTTCAAAAATTGCCTGGACTGTCTGTTTATTACCACTTTTTTGTGTCCACGCGAGTTGGATATGGTCTTCCAGCGTCGGCGCGATTCCTTGGTGTTTACCTTACTGGGATGGTTGCGCTTCGATCAGTCGAGCCGCCCGCAGCAGCGATGCTTTGTTTCTGTTCCGTGCCGGTATGATTTTATCAGCGGCCTGGTTAATCATGTACTGGCGGCTTTGCAGCCATTTTCTGCAACGCTGGAAATTTGCTCAGAGGTCTCTGGCTATGCTCATCCTGGGCTACCTTGGCGCTATGTTTCTGGTGCTTTATGCTGATTTTCTGGGCACTGAGGGTACGGTTTATCGGCTGATGCGCCGTTATGGAGTGATCTTTTTCTTCACCTTTACTGTGCTGGCGCAGTACTTTTTCACCCGCGATCTGCTGCGCAATAAAAGCCAGCTAAAAGCGGTCTACCGACACTTACAAACCATGCTGGGGTTGGGACTGTTCATACTGATCATCGGTTTCATCAGCTTGGGTGCCACCATCTTGCTGGATAACCCGGAGAAGGATCGCTGGGAAAATGTGACGGAATGGTGGTTTGCTCTAGCGATGATGGCCTACTTTGGCGTAACCGCTTTGATGTGGAAAAAACTAAGGTATCAAATCAACTAGCCCGCATTTCTCACCAGATGAAGAGAATATTGCGCAGGATTTCGTTTTCTCAGGGAATTTTCTGAAGAAGCGGAATACCGACTGTATTTCTGACTGAAGAAAATATTCTGAGGGATCAAAGAACCAGCAAGAAATCGGCAGACTGGTGAGAAATGCGGGCCAGGCACTGAGAATCATGCTGCCTTGTTGGCCCTGAAAAAAGCGATCCTTGGCTTGTTTTCAGGGTCGAAGCAAGAGTTCTGACGTAAATTGACGAATTTGCTTGAATTCTTACTTCTCGCATTGGCTTTGGGCCAATGGGCAAGCCCTCCATGGCTTGCGCGTCGACCAGAACAATGAAATCTGAAACGTCTTTCCCGGTCGAAAATAGTCGAGAAAATCTGACTAGTTTTTTTAAAATCAATACCGAGGGCATTTTTCAGCGATTTGACTACTTACTTTGTTAAAGTTTACTTTTTGAACACGGTATTGGTTGAAGTAAATAGCATTGGATACAGATGTTTTTTCGTTATCGCGTTTGAGCCATTGATCTGCTGCTCTGATCTGGTGCAGACGGAGTAGAAAACAGGGCAGACCTCGAGGCTAATTTAGCCATGCGAGGTAGGGAAAGGTAATTCAGTAAGCCCAGCAGATAGTACAAACAAAATAATAGTCATTATTTATTATGCACTTATCACATTCATCTTGATACAGAGGTATTCTGGCACAACAAATGCTTTACCTAAAAGCGTAGAGGAAGTTTGAGCTTGCCCTGCAGGCTCTGAGCAAAACCTCCTTTACCAACAGTCATTGCGTTTTCTACTGACACAATGATTGTTACCTCTACGCTCGTGCCTTATGCCTCACTATGGCTTTCCATGTGAGGTTTTTTTTCGACTGTCATGTTTATTACCTGGTTACCGTGGTCAATTGTCGCAACCAGTCCTGCCATGCCACCTCGAACCCTTGGATTCCATTTGGATACGTGCTTTCAATGGTTTGTATGGCGTTGATCTGTGCACAGGGCATCTTGGCTAACCGGTCAAATATAGCAAGCAAAGCTTCCCTTGCTATTGGATCTTGCAACATGAATTTGACCAGCGCCCATGCGGTGGAATACATGACGGCAGGGTTCGCTTGTTGCCATTGTGGTGGCGAAATTCTGAAAAAGGCTTGTGCTGAATAAAAGGTGCCTGCACGACCCATCGCGGCAAGCTGTGCCAGTCGATAGGGCTGCGATACAAACTGGCGACTGAGCGCCTGATTGCGGTAGTCCGCAAACAGTTCAGCAAGCCCCTCGTTCAACCACATCGGCGTTACACCAAAAAGGCCAGCCATAATCACATGAGTCGCCTCATGTCGAGCTATTTGCTTTGTTATCTCTCTATCCTGTTGGCTCAGTACAACCGCTTCGTTATTAAGGGCGCTATAGAAACCAACAGAGCCCTTAAGATTAGGTGCGTATTGCTGTTGGTAGACCCGGTAATTAGCAGACTGGTTGAACAACTTCAGATCAACCCTCACCTTTCGCAATTTTTGCAATCCCAGATCATCGGTCAGATAGCGATAAATCGCCGCTACATCGCGGCTCAATTGCTCCTGCAACAATGGATCGATGCCACCATCGGGTGAGGTGATGGTTAACTCAAAGTAGTCTGCTTCAGACGCATAGCGATGACTCAAGTCCTCACTATCAAAATGGGCAGGAGGTTGATCAGAGAAATGACGCTTACCTGCTTCGTCCACCCAACGGTAAACCTGATTTTTTGAAGTTTCAGGCAGTGCTTCTGTTACCGGTCGGAAGCAGTTGAATTGCTGTATATTTTTTTCGCCATTAATTTTCTGCAGCGCCTTATTTGCTTTAACCGTTGGTAGCTCTGGTAGATCTCGTAAATCAGGTGCCTGAGCAAGCTCTTGCACCCCACCTGTAAAAGCGAGGAGGCCCAACTGATTCAGCAACCATTGTAGCTGCCCGGTTGACAAAATGCTGTTGCAGATAACTAATAGAATGGCGACCGAAGTCGTCACCTGCAAAACGCCTTTAAGCAAAACCAGCCCTTTCAAAGATCGAAGCTTGTGGCAGAATCAGATAGCGTCCTTTAATTCTATCTCAGCCCGTCAGGCTATTACCTGTTAGTAGTGCCAAATAGATTAGCCCCATACACAGTATAGTTGCCTGTGCAGGCAATTGAGGTCAGAAAAGGTAAGACATGACAAAGAAAACCATCATCTTTCTCACTCTCGTTGTGATAATTTTTGCCTGTTATTTTCTTGCCGCGCCCGCCACCATCAATCCCGCCAGTTACCATCCGGACTATGCACCGGAGATGATCAAGACTGCACCCAACCGTTTGCTAACCAGCGCACAACTTATTGGCAAGGACAAATTATCTGGCCCCGAAGATGTGGAAGCTGGGCAGAATGGCCTCATCATTACCGGCTTAGAGAATGGTGATATCGCCAGCATTAACACCAAGGGTGAAATCAACATACTAGCCAACACCAAGGGAAGACCACTCGGCCTGCACCATGACCAAGACAACCACCTGATGATCGCTGACGGCAAAATGGGCCTGCTCCAGTTGTCCGCTGAAGGCAACCTTGTTGTACTCACCAATAGTGTAGACGGCAGACCACTGGGACTGGTTAATGACCTGGACATTGCCGCCGATGGCACAGTCTATTTTAGCGAATCCAGTTGGAAATGGCCGCTGGAAAGTTATCGTTACGATGCCTTGGAGGCGAGGGCACACGGAAGCTTGCTGAGCTATAACCCGGACACAGAACAAACCCGAGTTGTGCTTGATGGTCTTTACTACGCTAATGGCGTCGCATTATCAGCCAATGAGGACTTTGTGTTAGTGGCCGAAACCTTTCGCTATCGCATCAGGCGCTACTGGCTAAGCGGCCCCAAAGCCGGCTCTAACGACCTGTTTATCGATAACTTGCCCGGTTTTCCCGATGGCATTTCAGCGAACCGGCAAGGAACTTTTTGGGCCGCCCTGGCCAGTCCACGCAATCCAGTGTTGGATTATTTACATCCCTTACCCTGGCTGAAAGGTCTGATTACGAAGCTTCCCGCCTACCTGCAACCACAACCAATATCTTATGGCTTAATTTTAGGCTTAAATGAGGCTGGTGAGATCACACACAATTTGCAGGACTCCAGTGGACAGCACCTCTACAGCATATCCTCAGTCCAACAAGTGGAGGACAGGTTACTGATAGGCACCCTGTACGCACACCGGGTGGGTAGATTCCACTTAACTGGAAACAATCTCGCCTTGTCAGATGCCAAAAGGGAGAGCAAGTAGCACCACTTGCAACACTAACCCAGATCATCGGCAGGCACTACCGGTACTTTCAAGACGCTTTTTTTCGGGGAATGAGAATGGGATATCCATCAGGTGAAATCCTGAACCTTTGCTATGCTAAAGAATAGAGATTTATTAGCAATCCAAAGGAGAATCTATGAGTTCGGCAAAGATTTCAGAGGCGTGTACAGAGTTCTATAATTTGATAGAGGTGCTGGATGACGCTTATTGGGAAGCATCGACAATTGTCAACAAAGACACTATTTTCAATGTGCTCAGTGTATTTCAGCAGGAAAACGCCGAACTCAATAAGTTAAGCATCCAAGACCACCATTACCCCTACGAAATGGTGACAGAAGGCGTTCGCCAAATCGGTCCTAGCCTGCACCGGATGCAGGAGCAGATCGATCATATCGTGGAACGCACATCCACCAAAATCAGTCTTCGCCCAATACTACAGAAAGTGATTAACATCGTCGACCAACAAGAATAATAAGAAGAAAGTGTGCAAACCACTCAAGAGAAATTTTGCCAAATCCAGTGGCTTATGGACCGGTAGCCACAGGATTTTCGGGATCGGTGATCCACTCACTCCAAGAGCCAGCATACAAGCAAGAGCCGGGGTAACCCGCAATTTCCATAGCCAGGATATTGTGACAAGCGGTCACGCCCGATCCGCAGGAATGGACAATCGCTTCAACTCCCCCTCGAGACTTCAGCAAGCTCTCAAAACGCGCTTTCAGCTTATCGGAAGAGAGAAATCTGCCATCTCCGCTTAGATTATCCATACAAGGCAAATTGACAGCACCCGGGATATGTCCAGCCACTGGGTCGATAGTTTCTGTTTCTCCGCTGAAACGATTGGTAGCGCGGGCATCTACGAGACATTCGGAATGCCGTCCGGCTACGATCTGCCGCACATCGTCAGTGGACTTGATATAACGGGAATCACAATCGAAACGAAAGGAGGTGGGACTGCCGAAAAACTGACCGGATTCCGTTGCTAATCCGGCGTCCCGCCAGGCGTTAAAGCCGCCATCCAGCACCACAACCTGGGGATGACCAAGCCAATAGCGCAGCATCCACCATAGGCGACTGGCAATCAGAGCGCCGGCATCATCATAAACTACTGCCAGTTTACTGGGGTGCAAACCCCAAGCCTGGACCAGGTCCAGAAATTCTGCTGCATCGGGTAAAGGATGACGTCCACTGCCAGCCACTGGCTTTGCGGAAAGATCTTTTTCAAGATCCACATAGATGGCCCCAGGCAGGTGTGCTGCAAGATACTGTTTGAAGCCATAATCAGCTTCCGCTGCACTGCCCGGTAGGGCGGAACGACAATCCAATAACAGCACCTCATCACCGGCGAGGAATTTTTGTTCCAGTTGTTGGGCTGTTATCAGCATAGGAGGGTCTGTTCCAGGCTATTTTATAACTTTTTATATCGAAAGTCTGGCTAGCTCCTGTTGTCCTAAGTTATTTGAACATAGTGGTCTACCAACAAGGCCAAAAACAACAGCATAAGATAAGTAATTGAGTACTTGAATGTTTTGATTGCCGAATGTGGCCTTGAATCGCGCCACATTGCAATAGCCCAATCTAAAAACCGCAGGCCCAACAACACTGCAGACACGAAGTATATCCAGCCACTCATGCCACTGATAAAGGGCAGCAAAGTCACTGCAAACAGAATAAAGGTGTACAAAAGAATGTGTAGTTTAGTGTAGCGTTCCCCATGGGTAACGGGCAACATGGGTATTTCAGCTTTTGAATACTCTTCCTTGCGATGCACAGCCAAAGCCCAGAAATGAGGCGGCGTCCAGGCGAAAATAATCAATACCAGCAGGAGAGCATGAGCATCCACGCTATTGGTTACCGCCGTCCATCCCAGTAAAGGAGGTGCAGCACCGGCTAAGCCACCCAGGACAATATTCTGTGGGGTTGCGCGTTTCAAAAACAGGGTATAAATCACCGCGTAGCCAATTAATGATGCCAGCGTCAACCAGGCGGTTAACTGATTGACCATCATAAGCAGTATGCCCATGCCCACCACCGCCAGCGCAAAAGCAAATAACAGAGCGTGAACGGCATCGACCCGGCCTTGCACTATGGGCCGCTGCTTAGTACGCGCCATGACTGCATCTATTCTTTGATCCACGATATGATTAATAGCAGCAGCAGATGAAGCCATGAGCGCAATACCCAAATTTCCCCAAAACAAGGCATGCCAAGGCAATCCATCGGGAGTTGCCAGCAACATGCCAACCACGGAGGTCAGCATCATTAAGGCAACCACACGGGGTTTACAAAGCTCGTAGAAATCCCGCCAGGCGACGGAGTGCGTTGAAACAATACTGTTTCTCATGGGCTTGCTCCTCCCGACTGTTGGGGCCGGGCAGTAAAAATTCGATAAAAAAGCCAAAAGGTAAAGGCTAATAGCACTGCAGCGACCGCATTATGGGCCACGGCAACGGATAACGGAAGTAATGCCACTACATTGGTAATGCCTAACACGATCTGAATAACCAATGCAGCACCGACCAGCCCTGCCAATCGGCGCACAATCACTGAAGTACTGGCACGCCATATCAGCGCCAGCGCCAGAGTTAAGGCGATAGTAACGACAATGGCGCCGATCCGGTGACTCATATGAATCGCCACCCTCGCTTCGTTGTCCATCTTACCACCAAGATAATTAGGACCGATCTCCTGAGCTATATTGAACCCTTCCTTAAAATCCATGGGGGGCCAAAGTGATTCCTGACAGGTGGGGAAATCCGGACAGGCGACAGCGGCATAATTAGAACTGACCCAGGCACCTAAAGAAATCTGACCGATTAACAACACAATAGCCAAGCCCAGAATGGCCAGTTTTTGCCTCAGTGCCTGCCATTCAATCGCGGGCAGTAGCAAAGGTTTCAACCATAATCTCATGGCCAGTAGTGCCAGCATACACAGGGTTGCAAAACCGCCAAGCAGATGAGCCGTCACCACTTGAGGCCACAATTTGAGGGTCACGGTCCACATGCCAAACATACCCTGAACCACCACCATCGCAGCAAGTAGCAAACTATGTTTGCGCGGAAAGCGATAGCTTTCATAGCGCTTCCATGACAGCGCAGCTAAGCCGAAAACAAGCAGGCCGAGAGTGCTGGCCAGATAGCGATGCACCATTTCCGGCCAACCTTTTTCAACTTCAACCGGGGCGTGGGGAAAACGGCTTTCTGCAATCTCAATTTCATGAGCCTCATTAGGTACCGTTAGAAACCCATAACAACCTGGCCAATCAGGACAACCCAAACCCGCATCAACCAATCGTGTGTAGGCACCATACATAATGACCAGCAAGGTCCAGCCCAGAGTAAACAAGGCCAGCCGCCGCAGAATTTTCAAACGCCTTTGTACCGCTGCCGGCTGGACATCGGCCAATGGAGCAACATAATTCATTTGGTGTTCTCACAGCCTGAGTGGTCAAAACACAACACCACCCAAAGCAATCTTTTATTGAGTTAAGTTTAAGTTCGAATCGCAACAAGCCAGTTAAACGGCAATGACGCGACCACCCAGAGCTTGGGCGGAGGATGCAATCTCAGGTTTGTTAACCGATCTTTGACACTTTAAGCAAGCGCTTCAGGTCATCAAGCAAGTCTCTGCCATCTTGGTCTGCTTTGTAGTGCATCATGATATTGCCAAGGGGATCCATCAGTAGCATATCGTAATTTTCGAGTGACAAATCATGAGCTGCCACCGCAGCAATCAGCTCATCTACCCTGTCCTGATTAACGGATTGCCGCACCAACTCGGGGTGTTCCGCCAACACATTTTCTAACTGAACATCGGCTTCAGTGAACAACAATAAGCGCCCGACACGATCGGAATCCTTGCCCAATGCAATGTTGACTTGACGTGCATTATACAAGGCTTGCTCACAGCGTTGCTCACAGAGCCCTTTGGCCACCAACAAAATCACCCATTTACGGTGCCCGTCCAATTGCTGAAAAGCGGCAGTTTCCTTATGTAGCTGATCAATGCCCAACAACTCTGAAGATAAAGGCGGTATGATAAAATTGCCTTTATTAGTGGTACTGGCTGGCAAACCAACCTGAGCGAAATACATATAAGCTGCGATAGCTACTGGAGCAGCCGCAAGGAATATAAGTGCGAGTAGCTTGTACTGACCCCTCGAGCTTGCACCTGTGTTACTAACCGATTCCGGAGCATTCAAAATACGTTACCCTAAATATTTAGAGGCTTAAAACTAATTGGCCTATGACGCCAGACATTCACGCCTCAGCGTCTTTGCTATGTTTAATTTGAAAGTAGACCATTAAAGTTAGCAGAGCGGCCGCCATAGCAAACCACTGAACGGCATAACCATAATGTTTTTCAGGTCCAATTACCACTGGCTGCCAATGAGCTTCGTATTTGCCGGGCTGTTGATCATTCAGACGCAGAATCCAGGGACTTAATATGCCGATTCCCTTTCTTTGCTGACCGGAATTAGCAAGCGAACCGACCGAATCAACCGTTCCAAGCAAAGCTCGAGAACCAGCCAGCTTGTCACTGACCAACTTGAGGTCGATTTGCTGAACCCGATAGGGCGAACTGACTAATGGTTCATTTTCGCCAATGGCAGGATTCAGTGATATCTTATCAATTCGTCCAGCAAGGATGACGGTACCGGCAACATGGTCAATTACTGGTAACTGGTTGCGGTCCAAATCACCCTTTATCCATCCTCGATCAACCAGAATACAGCGACTTTCACCACAAAATGGGGTGTAGACTGTATATCCGAAACGGCCCTTGTGAATCTGATTGTCCAATAGCCAATGGTTGCCGCTCAGGTATTGACCCTTTAATTGAACCATGTGATAGCGATTGGCTTTTGGCGTTAAAGTCGACCAACCACCCACCGGTTGAGCTAACTGTTGAGCATGCAGGGTTAGTGCAAGCTCTTTTTCTTGCGCGCGCCCTAACTGCCATATCCCCATACTGATCAAGACAGGAAACAGCAACAGTCCAAATACCCGTAGCTTCCAGTTCAATTTATTGTCTTCACTGTATTGGTTAAATCAGTCATTACTTCAGCCTTCTAAGTTCTAACAGAGGCAGCAGCAATACAGACAGTGTCTGTTGCCATTTATGCAATACCACTGTCACGACCGATATATCGCAAGGCTAAGCAAAACAAGAGTCGCGTGGTTTGATGGTTCCAAATAAACAATGGACAAGGCCGCATTTATACAGATCCCAAAACACCATAGAATTGAATCAGACTGCCAGTTATAGTGTTCTTTTGTTATTGACTCAACGTAATGTTAATAAAACCAATCTGATAAAAGATAATAGCCATGAAAATCGTCGTTGGATTACTACTACTGGGCGTAATTATTAGTTTGTTTAGCGGGCTGTTTTTCTTAGTGAAGGATGACAGCTCAAGCCGGAGAACAGCTAAAGCGCTCACATTCAGGGTGGGGTTTTCTGTGGCGATCGTGGTTTTGGTACTCCTGCTGTTGGCCACAGGCCAGTTGCAGCTTAATCCGAATCCTTATTAGCTGTTGGCTCTATTAACTTAAGGCCGGTATCGGGTGACCATTCACCCAATGAATATCTTTTAGGTGTGCCCCGGATTTGCAGTATCAATACACTACGGTCTCCATTCCTCTTTGCACGTGCGAAGCTGCCAACTCATTGATTGTGCAGAGCCACCCGCCGTCCTTGGCAAATAACGGATAAAGCAATCATTAACTAGTTACGTTGCTCTCTATGTTACCACATCACTTGATATGTCAGAGAATATAGACAAAGAAGAACAGGCATACCCAAACCACATCAACAAAGTGCCAGTACCACGCGGCCGCTTCGAAGCCAAAATGCTGCTCGGGTGAAAAGTGCCCCCGCTTATATCGCATCATAATGACGAAGATAATGATAGCTCCCAACGTCACGTGCAATCCATGGAACCCCGTCAACATAAAGAAGGTGGTTCCGTAGATGCCCGAATTAAGAGTTAAGTTAAGGTCATTATAAGCGTGTATATACTCGTAAATCTGAAATCCCATGAAGACAGCACCCAACACGACGGTAGCGGCCATCCACTTAACCACTGCATCTCTGTGGTCTTCCTTAATGGCATGGTGAGCAAAAGTAATAGTCACACTAGAGGCCAGCAGCAACATAGTATTGAGCAGAGGAATTTCCCAAGGGCTAATCACCTTTTCCGGGCTTGGAAAAGCAACTGGATCCGGGTTGATCAATAGCGGCCAGGTATTTTCAAATTCAGGCCATAGCAACACATTCATGGACCCATCCCCTTCCCCGGCAATCCACGGCACTGACAGAAAACGGGCATAGAACAAGGCACCGAAGAAAGCCGCGAAGAACATCACTTCGCTGAAAATAAACCATGCCATACCCCAGCGAAAAGACCGGTCCATCTGTGTACTATAAAGTCCAGACATACTTTCCCGGGCTACGTTACCAAACCAGCCAAACAGCATATAAACCATGACCAGGAAGCCAATGCCAAACATCCACCAACCCGTTGATGAATCGTTGCCAGCCGTATTATTCATCAGGACAATGCCAAGGCCTACCAAGGTAAGAAACAAGCCAACAGTAGCCACAATGGGCCACTTGCTTTGCTCTGGGACATAATAACTTTGTTGAGCCGACATGGATCCTCCTATGGCCGGGTTACTGTTCTGGTGGAACCTTCATTAATATGAAGCTATCAACGTTCCAGCTAAATTGAGTCTTTGAATAAACCAGGCTGCCTTGGTGAAAATACCGCTACCGATGAAAAAGCAGCGGTTGTATTCCATCTTTATTTGACAACCGGTGGTTCGGCAAAGGTATGGTAGGGAGCAGGTGAAGGAATCGTCCACTCCAAACCGTCCGCACCTTCCCAAACCTGTGCAGAGGCTTTCTTGCCGCCTCTGATGCATTTAATGACGATAAACAGGAATAACAACTGGCTGGTACCGAACAAGAACGCGCCCATGCTGGAAATTTGATTAAAGTCGGCAAATTGTAGTGCGTAATCAGGAATTCTGCGAGGCATGCCGGCCAAGCCAACAAAATGCATGGGGAAGAAGGTTAGATTCAAGCCAATAAAAGACAACCAGAAATGGGCCTTACCCAAAGCTTCGTTGTACATATTTCCCGTCCATTTAGGCAACCAATAATAAGCCGCCGCAAAGATAGAAAATATTGCCCCCGGCACTAACACATAGTGGAAATGAGCCACCACAAAATAGGTATCGTGATACTGAAAATCAGCCGGCGCAATAGCCAACATCAACCCGGAAAAACCACCAATAGTGAATAGGATCACAAAGGCAATAGCAAATAACATCGGCGTTTCAAAGGTAAGGGAACCACGGAACATGGTGGCCACCCAGTTAAACACTTTTACTCCCGTTGGCACTGCAATCAACATGGTCGCATACATAAAGAACAACTGTGCAGCTAACGGCAGCCCTACAGTAAACATATGGTGAGCCCAGACCACAAAAGACAAAATCGCAATAGAGGCTGTAGCATAAACCATGGACGGATAGCCGAATAAAGGCTTACGAGAAAAGGTTGGGATGATTTGTGATACTACTCCAAAGGCGGGCAGGATCATGATATAAACTTCAGGATGACCAAAAAACCAAAACACATGCTGGAACAACACGGGATCACCACCGCCTGCGGCATCAAAAAAAGCCGTTCCAAAGTGGATATCCATCAACATCATTGTTACGGCACCAGCTAACACTGGCATTACAGCTATCAGCAGGAAGGCAGTGATGAGCCATGTCCATACAAACAGTGGCATCTTCATCAGCGTCATACCGGGTGCGCGCAAATTAAGAATAGTAGCGATCACATTGATAGCACCCATAATGGAAGAAATACCCATCATGTGAACAGCAAAGATGAAGAAGGTAACACTCGGCGGAGCGTAGGTAGTAGACAGTGGAGCATAGAAAGTCCAGCCGAAATTCGGAGCACCACCTTCCATAAACAGCGTTGACAGCAATAAACCAAAGGCAAATGGCAGAATCCAAAAACTCCAGTTATTCATTCGTGGCAACGCCATATCAGGCGCTCCTACCATCATTGGGATCAGCCAATTAGCCAGTCCAACAAAAGCGGGCATCACGGCCCCGAATACCATGATCAGACCATGCATGGTGGTCATCTGGTTAAAGAAATTCGGATCAACGAGCTGCATTCCAGGTTCAAACAATTCAGCCCGGATCACTAAGGCCATGGTGCCGCCAACCAAAAACATGGTAAAGCTAAACCAAAGATACATTGAGCCGATATCTTTGTGATTAGTGGTTAAAACCCAGCGCATCAGGCCTTTGGCCGGCCCGTGGTGGTGATCATGATCATGTGAATCTGCGCCAATAACCGCACTCATGTTCACACTCCTCTCAATGTTTGTTGTTTAGTTGAGGACCTTTATTTGACTGTTACACTTGCGTTTACGCTAAACCGAAGTCCAACACTAAACGCCTGTTGCAAATAAAGCTCTTACCATCAGGAATTTTGAATTATTTATTTTTGTGATCAGCGACCATTTTAGGCGTCGCCATATCGCCCACATTATTGCCCCATGCATTACGCTCATAAGTGGTAACAGCAGCAATATCTACTTCACTAAGTTGTTCTCCAAACGCTTGCATCGCAGTGCCTTTGACGCCATTAACGATCATATCAATGTGTGTAGTTATATCGCCGAGGGCTACCGGGCTGTCTTTTAAAGCCGGGAAAGCGGGGGGCAAACCTAGTCCATTCGCCTGGTGACAAGAAGCGCAATTCTTCAAGTAGATCCCTTCTCCTCGCTCCATCAACTCAGCCATGGTCCACTCTTTGTTATTCAGTTCGAATTCCTTACGAGCGAACTCTTGCTTGGCCACGACCCATTCCTGATACTCCTCCTCAGGAACAGCTTTGACAACAATAGGCATGAAGCCATGATCTTTACCGCAAAGCTCTGCACACTGGCCGCGATAGGTGCCTACTTCGTTAGCAGTGGCCCAGGACTCATTGACCATGCCGGGGATCGCATCCCGCTTAACGGCAAGGGCAGGCACCCACCAACTATGGATGACATCTGCGGCCGTCACTAAAAATCTGACTTTTTTATCGACTGGAATCAGGGCTGGCTCATCCACCTCTAAGAGATAATTTTCGCCCTTCTCTTCCAAGTTATAAATTTCTTCCTGGCGGGTAGATAAGTTACTGAAAAAGCTGATTTCTTCGTTGAGGTACTCGTACTTCCATTTCCACTGATAACCGGTAATTAAAATGTCTACATCGGGCTCGGAAGCGTCATACATTTTTACCAGTGTTCCAGTGGCTGGTATAGCCATACCAATGAGGATAAAAAACGGAATGATCGTCCATACCACTTCGATAGTGGTACTTTCATGGAATTGAGCGGGCTTGACGCCCTTACTCTTGCGGTGGGCAAATATCGACCAAAACATCACTCCAAATACAACCACACCGATAATGACACATATCCAAAATATCGTCATGTGGAGGTCGAAAATAGATTCACTGAGATCAGTAACCCCTTGCGTCATATTGACTTCCCAGTCAGCAAGAGCATTAGCAGACAATATCAGGCACGGCGTAGCCATCGCCAAATGTCGTTTTAACAACATATGGTGTCTCCACATCATAGAATTTTTTACTGGCAGTCTTTATCCCAACGTACGAATTAGAGCAAGTGGGGGGGTATAAAGCATCAATCTGGCGCAAGTATAGTCATTTTCGGATGGGCTAAGCAAATTTTAAAGAAAAGTTTAATTTTACGATCCATGGCACTTACTTTGCGTTTCAGATCCCCTGAATCCAAGGAAGCCATACCAGCAAAGCGGGACTTTGTGACTTGGTTTAAATATCAAGGTTAGGACGATAAGGCCAGCTCTCAGCACTTTATTGTTTCGCAATTGTTTCGCAGCTGCATGAAATTGTTTCGCAGCCGCATGAACGGCAAGACATACTGAATGCCCTCCCATGGCTGTCTCCCATCTCCAGATCCAACTTTTGGACTGACATGAAATTTAAAGTGAGCAGGCTTGGGCAGCGTCGTCTAGACTTTCTAATATACAGGCCAGTTTACAGTACAGGCTTCTGCGGAAATTAATTGGCACAGCACAGCCAACGCTAACAATAACAGAAACAACGGCCGGGAATAAGTTTTGAAGGCTAACAACAAGCGATGAACCTCGCTTTAATGAACGAGATCATCAATCAGGCATGTCAGGAAGAATCTGAATCGAAACGATTCCAGAGAAGCCTCGCAACCCGAATTGATTCGCTGCATAAAGCGATTATTCTGGAGGGTCAGGATCCAGCACTCGATCTTAGTCGTTTTGCTTTGGACTACATCAAACTGGTGCCAGAAGCGATCGGACAAATGAACGAGTGTATTCGGCTCGAAGCTAAATACGCCGTTTTGCAACCGAGCGTTGACCTCGCTATCCGTCTTTTTACCCAGCCCGCTGACACCAGCACTGCCGATATATTCAGCCTGCTTCCCCGGGCCTATCAATGTCACCGCTTGATTGAAGAATTGTACGACAACAATCATAGCTTGCGGACGAACCAGTACTTATCCAATCAAATCACACAGGCAAACCTATTAGCCCATCAATTGGTGAGCGAAGAAGTGGCGAATGATATAGATGGGGCCACCTTTGCCGTGTTTGGTCAACTCGTGAGCCTACCGGATTTTTACCAACTCGATCTTAATGGACTGGTGGACGATAAGGTTAATCAGCGCTGGGCTACAATCCGTGAATGCTGGAAAACTTTACTGACACGGCATAATATCACCATGACATTCACCATTTGAGCGAAGCACTGAAGATGAGCTAACTAGTTTTCATCCTGAAACGGCTTCCATGCCGTTTCGCGGAGTCGCAAAGTAAAATGTCGATTTTACTTTGCTCGCAAAATCAATCGCTTAGGCGATCGATTTTGGCAGTACTTCCTTGTACTGCGTTAGTGCCCATCAAAAACTGGCGTTTCTGGATGAGCACTAACTAGTTTTCATCCTGAAACGGCTTCCATGCCGTTTCGCGGAGTCGCAAAGTAAAATGTCGATTTTACTTTGCTCGCAAAATCAATCGCTTAGGCGATCGATTTTGGCAGTACTTCCTTGTACTGCGTTAGTGCCC
>JGI12048J13642_10918887_pt1 | contig 32043 bp, 22 predicted proteins | sample ElkSlonscriptome_16_FD_13642 | JGI IMG/M metagenome (IMG submission 13642)
CGGCCATACCGCCGGTGCTGCTGGGGTATATGCAGTCGCCTTCGTCGGCGCTGTATGTAATTTTACTCTATCTGGCAATCCAGGCGGTCGAGAGCTATCTTATCACGCCGCTGATACAACAACGGGAGGTGTCGTTGCCGCCGGTGCTGACGCTGACCTCACAGATATTTTTCGTTAGCATCTTCGGTTTTCTCGGCCTGCTGCTGGCCACGCCGCTTACCGCCAGTGGCCTGGTGCTCGTGAAAATGCTCTATGTCGAGAATGTACTGGAGGAACCAACTGATATCAAAGGAGCTGGCGACAGTGACGACTGAGGCCAGTAGAAACAGCTTACCGTAGCAAAGGAGCGCTTTATGCAGGTGCAGGAAGAAAAGAAGCGATCGAGAAATTTCATCTCCTCTCTTTTTTCACGCGTCAGGGCCTATGAGTTGTCGATTCTGCTTGCTTCGGCTCTGGCGGCCGGAGGAGTCTGGATGTTTGTGGAGATCGCCGATGAGGTGTTTGAAGGCAAAACCAGCGGCCTTGACGAGGCTATCCTCTTGTCCCTGCGCAACCCGGCGGATGTGAGCGACCCGATCGGACCATTCTGGTTCGAGGAGGTGATGCGGGATTTCACCTCTCTTGGCGGAACAGCCATCCTCGTGGCAATCAGTCTGGCTGTTTTGGGATTTCTGCTGCTGCAGAAAAAATGGAGGATGGGGGTGTTCACCGTGGCGGCCGTAAGCGGCGGTTTTTTACTCAGTTCAACGCTTAAACGCTTCTTCGATCGGCCGAGGCCTGATATCGTTCCCCACAGCACCTATGTGATGACCGCCAGTTTCCCCAGTGGCCACTCCATGCTCTCGGCCGTGGTCTTTCTCACTCTCGGCGGTCTGCTGGCCCGATACATCAGCAACAGAAGGCTGAAGATCTACGTGCTGACGCTGGCTGTTTTGACCACCATTACTGTCGGTTGCAGTCGGGTATATCTGGGGGTGCATTGGCCCACTGATGTGCTGGCGGGGTGGACAGCCGGCGCTTCCTGGGCCCTTGTCTGCTGGATGGTGGCGCTCCTCCTCCAGCGGCGTGGCCAGGTGGAGGAGGAGCTTGAAGATTGACGCGGCGAGTCTCTCCCAGCAGGTTGTCGACAAGAGCAGAATGTCCTGCTGAGGCATCCGTTCAGTCTGCTAGGTAGTAGCGTTTTTAGAATGACTTTCGCTCTTTTCCTTGGTCTGTTGGTCTGCGGGGGTGCCGTCGTCATCGTTCATCGACTGCGGGTCCTTGGTGCTTGGCGATTTTGATTGCACATCTGTGGATTTTTCATTGTACGGTTCAACCGTCCCTGTAGTGTCTCCGCCCATGGTTGACTGCTCTATCTCCTTGAGAATCCGTTGACGATCCTGCTCCGATTTCTCAAGCCTGGTTTTCGCCTGGTCCCGCTCTTGACGGGCCTCCGCAAGGTCTTCTTTTAATTCTTCGATTCGGGCTTTGGCCTCGGCAATCTCCTCCTGGGAATCTTCTAACTGTTCTTTCTGCATCTGTACGGCTTCGTCGACTTCTTCGCCTGCCTCTTCTGCGGGTCCATCGCAGCCTGATAAGGCAACGGCGAAGAAACAAAGGGAAAAAAGAAATATCAAAGTTCTTTTCTGTTTCATGGGGGCTCCTTTTAAAAATGTTTGTACACCCTGGTATGGGTGAATGTATGGGCTGCAAGATCACCTGTTGCGGTGCCTGTGTCGCAATAGGCTCTGCAATCTTCAGATGCTTACCTTACAATATACGTGCCATATTCGGTAAATCACCTCCCGCTTTTGCCGCGAAGACACTGCGGGGAAGTCGCCGCCGAGGTGGATGTTGTCTGAAAGCAATACCGCAAGGCAGCAGGAGAGAGGCGCTGAGCTACGGCGGTAAAAAAAGTTTTCGCTAGATACTGTTGGTGGAGTTGCTTTCGGAAAAAATGCAGGTTGGATGAAGAAGGGGGCAGCTCTGCACGTTGGGCTCCAGCGTCCGGGGAGGAAGAGGCGCCTCCGCGCCCCGGTCGCTGGAGAGCCCAGCTGCCTCAGAGATTCACTGATGTTTTACTGCTGCTGTTTCTTGGTGTTTTCCGCTTTGTTCGCGGATGTCTGGGCGCTGCTTGCGCTTTTTTTGTTCTTCTCGGTTTTGCTCAGGGAGGCGGTGCGCTTGTCCGGCCTATATTCCGGATCGTTTTTCAGTTCTTGCTTTGAGACATCATAGACGATGTAGTCGGCGTCTTCTTTGAACTGGATGTCCTGAAGATCGGCCTGAATTTTCTTGTCCTTGATGTTCAGAGCTTCACCGACAGAGAGCAGCAGGCGTATATCGCCCGCGGGGGTGATGACTACGTCATCGACCGTTCCCAGCTTTTCGTCATTGGTGTTGTGCACTTCCTTGTCCATCAGTTTGGAGGCCTGGATCCCCTGGCTGCCATATTCCTGCCAGTCTATATTCTGCATGGAATTGCTGCTGGAACGAAGAGAGGAGAGCCCTTTGTAGCCCTGGCGAGAACGATCCTGCCGGTTTGATTGCATCACCTTACTGTGCATCCGGTCCTTCTTGTCCATCTGACGCTGGTTATTCATGCCGGTCTTCTGGCCGGATCTTCTGTCACCCCGTTCATCGGTCGGAGTATAGGCCTGGGAATCCTGGTCGATATCGGTGTCGCTGTTGTTCATCTTCGCGTACCTTCCCGTTTTCTGTGTACGTTCTCCCTCGCGATTTTCGGCCCAACCATTAATTTCCATGTCACTGTTTTCATAGCGCTCGCTTTCGTTGTTGAACCAGGCATCGGATGAGGATTCGTAACGCCTGCCGGCCCATCCGTAGTCGCTGTAGTCAGGGAACATTTCCAGCTCTTCTTCGGTACCCTTAAAATAGACATAGCCTCGATTCTTAGTGAGACTCAGTTTGTCGAGCGGCACCATAGATTCTTCCGATCCGAGTCCCCAGAAGCCGTCGATTTCGACGATGACATATTGCACCTGGCCGGTACTGTCGACAACGACATTTTCGATTTCGCCGATTGTCTCACCGTTGCGGCTGCGGATCTCCCGGTCTATGAGTGCCCGGTTGCCACGCTTGATGGCCCGTTGCTCGTTCTGGTCCTGCGAGTCCATGGCGGTCTGGTTTGGCTTCATGTCATCGTGTTTTTCCTGGGCGCTGAATGCCGTCTGTACAAAGACGGAGGGGATGAACAGAACGGTGGCCAGGGAACCGACCATGAGATACTTTGAAGCGGTTGAGGTTTTTTTGCGGTGGGTGGTGATCGTTTTTTGGCGTTTCATATCATTTTCTCCTTGTACCTGAAATTAAAGGGTCGAGGAAACCGGCACGGCTTACCCAGGTTGAAGTGAGCGCCCTCTTCCGGATCTCCTGCGTTGTTGATTGCTGGCCATGTCGGAGGCGCCAGCAAAGCAATTATGCGGAAAGAGTGCGAAAAGCATGCCAAGTGTGGATAGGGGAAATAATCCAATATAACCGATAGCTTGATTATAGAGTGCCGACCGGTGCTCTTTCCACGGCGAGCTGGCATTCCATTCCTACAGGAATAAATCCGATGTTCCTGGAAAGCTGCAGCCACTCATCTTGACTGGACAACCAGAGTTGAACCGTAATGGGCGGAAAAACAACGAAAGGCAGAGAGGCCTTGCGTTGTATCTGGACCGGTTTTTGCATTTTATCGTGGGGGCGGCAAAAAGATGCCCTAAGCGTTATTCCACTAATAAAGAAGAACAGAGAGGCAAACATGGAAGAGGCACCCCTTATCATTATCAATGCCAGCGCTGGATACAGAAACCAATCTGATATAGACGAATTGGCGCGCCAGCGGGGGTTCAGACTTGTACACACTCAGTATGCTGGTCACGGCAGAGAAATAGCCTGTCGTGAAGCTTCGGCCGGAACTCGCTTGCTGGTGGCATGCGGTGGCGACGGCACCATACATGAGGTGGCCTCGGGCATTCTTGACGCGAAAACAGAATCAACGCTGGGAATTATTCCCTTCGGCACCGGTAACGATCTGTGCCGCAGTCTCGATATTGGTGAAGAAGCCGAGGAGGCCTTCGCTCTCCTGGAAGAGAACCTTCAGGTACAAGTCGATGTCGGCACGCTGTTGACAGGCGAGGATGAGCACATCTTTTTTAACGTTTCCTCCTGTGGCTTTTCCGGCGAAGTCGATAAACATCTGGAAGAGACGGACAGGTCGAGTTGGGGAACGCTTTCTTATTTGAAGTCTGGTCTTTCGGCCCTGGCCGATCTGCAACCTTTCCATGTCGATGTTTATAGCGAAGGTGAAACCATAAGCGTGGAGGCCCTCAATGTGGTTGCCGGCAATGGCCGGTACGCCGCCTCCGGTATTCCGGTGGCCTCCCGGGCCAGTCTCACTGACCGCAAGCTCGATCTGGTGATCTATCTGGGAAAGGGAATATCTGATCAGCTTTTCAATTCAAGGCTTATCCTTCAAGGCAAACAGGATCGTTCCGATACAATTTTATCGCTACGGTCGCAAAAATTTGCTATGAAGTTTTCGAGACCGCTTTCCATTAACTATGATGGTGAGTTGCATGACAGTGAGGTTGAAAAAGTAGAGTATGCCATTCATCCGCAGCGTTTGAGGGTTATCGTTGGCAAAAATCACTTCTGAAAACAGTCGGGGTGGAAAAGAAAGATCACCACCGGCTGCAGATATTTACATAGCCCGCAGTCTCCGCAATTTGAAAAAATACAGCGGTAGTCTGCGACCTTTCACCGTCGTTCCTTTTCTCAGCTATGGCTGCGATCGAAGAGCCATTCTCTGCGGCCGGGTTATCGAGAACCTTGAAACCGGTTCACCAAAAACCGAAGACCCCTGGTGGAGAAACCTGCGCAACATGATCAGGACCTTTCTGCGCGCCAGAGCCGAAAACGCCCTGCTCAGGGCATCTGTCAACGGTGAATCCGTTGCCATCAAGAGTGATGCCATCGGCTATTTCCATCGGGAAGTTGTGCTCGAAAGATCTCTGGAGCAGCCCGGCTGGGTTGATGTCGATTTTTCGCTGGACCCCCTGCCCGGATTTGCAACCCTGGACAGGCAGCAAGGCAGGATCCTCAGTCTTCCTTCGTCGTCTCCCTCGGGAATCGGCATTATCAGCGATATCGACGACACCATTCTCGAAACCTACGCCACCGATCTGTTGATGAGCGCCAAGATGACCTTTATCAACAATTCCACCACTCGTATTGCCATTGCCGGCATGGCTTCGCTCTATCAGACCATTACTCAATCCACCTCCGTCTACCAGCCCGTCTTTTACATCACCAGTTCCAGTTGGAGTCTCTACAGCCTCATGTCTGATTTTCTTGATCTGCAGAGCTTTCCCCGGGGACCGCTTCTGATGCAGAAAGTCGGCATGACCAACAATAAGCTGATGCGCAAAGGGCATGGCCATAAGACTCGAAAAATAGAAAGAATACTCGATATTACCAGGAACCAGCGCTTCATTCTCATAGGCGACAATGGCCAGGCCGACCGGCAGATTTATCATGAAATAGCCAATCGCTATCCGGATCGTATCGCTGCAGTGTGCATCCGTGAGGCCAGACGGAAAAGCTCATCATTCACAGCTGATTACGATATGCTGGGCATTCCCTATTTTGAGTTCGAAGACGGCTTCATTCTCCAGGACAAACTGCGAACAACAGGAATCCTCGACCAGTCGTAGTGAATTCTTTTGCATATTCTCATGCCTTAGCTCTGCTTTTGAGCTGTTTTTCTGTTTTTCCCTGACCGCTCATATAGCTGGTAGCTGGTAGACGGCAGAACCGAACTCAACGATAGTGTGCATTTCAACGATAGTGTGCATTCTCGGCGTGTGTATCTGCACTTCGAATACAGCATAGTGTCTGGCCTTCAGGCTGATATGGAGTGTAATCTTTGAGTCGTTCCGTCACCAGAAGGTGGAGGCGATGGATATTCATTTCATATTGTACCCTATGTGTTACGTACTCGAAGAGGAGTGCTCCCTGCCAACCGTATCAGCCACATGGGCGCCACGTTCCCCACGGGGCTGCGGTGGACCGGTAGTGGTATCTTTTTTCGTCTGGTGCTCCATCTCTGCGTTCAGTTCCGCTCCGAGAAGAACCGCCAGGGCTGAAATGAAAAACCACATGAGTAAAATGATTATGGCGCCGATGGATCCGTAGGTTTCGTTGTAGGTATTCGAGTAGCTGACATACAGGGAGAAGAGTATCGAAACCACCATCCAGAGAACGGTGGCCATCACCGCTCCCCAGCTGAGCCATTTCAATTGCGGCCGGCTTCTGTAAGGGGCGTAGCGGTAGAGCAGACCCAGGCCCATGACAACAAAAAGACCAAGCAATGGCCAGCGTAGTAAGCTGGTCAGCTTCTCGGCGACACTCGAAAGTCCGAAGATGTTGAGAACAGCGGGAAATATGACGATGAATCCCAGAGAGATGACCACAAAGATGATGGCTCCGACGGTCAGCAGCAGGGCTGTTATATTGAGGGATATGAAGCCGCGGCTCTCGTCTTCTCCGTAGACGATATTAAGACCGGTGATAAAGGCCTTCATCCCCTTGGTGGAACTTCCCAAACTGAAGAGAATGCCCGCTACAACGCCGAGGCTGAGGGCGCCCCCGGTATCTTCGCTCAACCGTTCGAGCTGATTCTGGAGGAGTTCCATGCCCTGCTGCGGCAGAATTCCCGAGAGGGCGGCTACCTGCTGCTGCACCTGACCGGGGTCGGAGACGATACCATAGGTTGCCACCAGCGCTCCGATAGCCGGAAAGATGGCAAGCAGGGCATAGAAGGCCACTCCGGCGGCAACGATGGTAAGGTTGTCTTCGGCGAGCTTGTCCTTGACCCGGAAAAAAATATCCTTCCAGCCCGTCAGGGTGATGCCGCCGGGGCGTAGCGCGTTTCGTCCTCTATTCGTGTTTTTCATAGTAAGGCTCGTTGCGCGTGCCTACTTGGTCAGAATTACCCAGAGGGCATGAATGATGCCCGGTATGTAGCCGAACAGTGTGAGAATGAGGTTGATCCAAAAGTGTTTACTCAGGCCGACTTCGAAAAAGACCCCCAGCGGCGGCAATATGACTGCCAGAATTATTTTGACAATGTCACTGATACCATCAAAGCCTCCGGTTTTGGGCGAGGCGGTGGCGTGCGTATTAGTGTGATTGTGATCCGATGTTTTCATTGCGGCCTCCTTTATTTATTTCAGTAGTATGAAGTTTTTTTCCTGTACGAAGCAGACTGCTCTGCAGTTGCATTCTTTTATCTGATTACCCCTAATGCTCAGCTACTCATTAGGAGACAGGGATACTCTTTTCCCGGGACGCCATAAACCCATCCCTGGGGGCTTGACCGCAGCCGTCCAGGCTGCGGAACACCCGTGAAAAGAGCACCCCTGCCTCTTTCGAATCGGCTAAGCTGAGTTTCAGGGGTAATCAGATTCTTTTATGAAGAAGCAAGCAAAATGTGTGCCCGGTAATTTCTGTGTATCAGAAAGAAAGATGACAAGGAAAGAGGGTGGAGGAGAGTAGGAACGATTATCGGCGATGGGCGACTTTATACTCGAGCCAAGCAGCTCCGCGGAGAATGAGAATAGAAAAGATGGTGACGCCCACTGCCAGAAGCCACTGCTCCAGGGCTGCTGCAATTCCTATGGCACAGCATATGAGAATAGAGGCAGCCGTGGTCAAGCCTTCGATACCTTCACCATCGCCGGCGCGGAAGATGGTGCCGGCACCGAGAAAACTGATACCGGTAATGATCGCTTCGACGATACGGATGGGATCCGTACGCAGGAATTCGTTGTAATCCTGGATGGTGAAGCGGTCGAGGAGGACATCGGAGAGGCCAACGAGCATGGCGGAGGTGCCGGCGACGAACATGTGGGTACGCAGCCCCGCGGGTTTTTTTTCCAGTTCCCGGTCAAGTCCAATAATTCCGCCAAGCACCATTGCGGCACCCACCGTGCCGAGGATGGCCAGTTGCCCGCCCCAGCGGCCCAGCATTTCTTCAAACATAATCCGTTATTAACTCTAAAAAATTCATATTGCGGAAGAAGAACCGGCGGGGAGTAAGAGAATGAAAAGCCCCCGCCGGTTTCTCTGGTGTCATTTGCTACAGATTACGAAATAGAAAATGGTATCAACTGTGCTTTTCAAAGAACAGATCTGCTTCTCTTTCCGCTTCGGCTTTTTCGTAACCATATTTTTCCTGGAGCTTGCCAACCATCTTGTCGTAATCGCCATCGATCTGGTCTAACTCGTCGTCGGTGAGCTCGCCCCATTGCACTTTCGCTTCCCCTTTCAACTGATTCCATTTGCCCTTGATAATTTCTTTGTTCATCGTTTTGCTCCTGTATAAATTTTGTAAGTTGAGTTCTGGCCTTCCTACGGCCTGCCTGCTCACTGGAGAGAAGAGAGAACAGGCAGGCAGCAATAGAAGGTTTCACCATCCATCGGATGGTAAAAGGGTTAATGCAATTACTGTTCTCGTCGGCCAGTAAACTCGAAAAATATGTTTAATGTACCGTTGTAATAGATATTATTTCTATTTCTTGAGCAGTCTGGGATTACTGGAAGTTCCTCGACCAATAAATCAGGGGATGCTGAAGGAGGGCCGAATGTCAGCCGCAGCACCGGCAGAGGGGTAAGGACTGGCAGCAGAGATGGCCGAGGAAGGTGGACAGTGCCGTGAAATCTGTCCTGCCGGACAGGACGGGCTTTGAAGAACAGCAGGGCCATTAGGTTGCGGCATTTTGGGAAACAGGGGCGACTGTTGCAAAGAAATACCACCGGTACGGCGGCGATGGGTGGAGAAGACCGTAGTCAAGGCCTGCCGTCAAGCAGGATTGATACGCTATCAGACTGGAAGAGGAGCGATGTCTGTCACTTTCTCTGTCTTAAAACGTCCGTTTCGGAACCATTGATTGACCAGATGACGCTGCCCACCCAGCTACCGCCTATAACGAAGCCGGCGATAATATCGCTGGGCCAGTGGGTGCCCAGGCGCAGACGCGCCCATCCTACCAGAAAGAGCAGCACCGCCAGCAGTGCCAGGATGATGGTCCGCTCCGATCGGGAGCGAGTCGCCCTCCACCAGAGCCAGGCCAGAAAACCATACATGAAAATGGATATGGTGGCATGACCCGAGGGATAGGAATGGAAAGGGGGAGAGGCGATGCCCTCGGCAACCATTTCCGGACGGGCCCGGTCCCATATCCACCAGCCGAAGTAGATAAGCGGCCGCAAAAGAATGTAGCCCAGAATGATAGCGATGGCCGTGAGTGGGGCTCCTCGATGGCTGGCAATGGTGAAGGTCAGCACGAGAATGGGAATGGTCAGGGCCATATTGCCGAAAGATTCGAAGATTGTGGCATTATAGAAGGTAAAAAGCGGCATTTCTTCGACGATCCAGGACAAAACTCTCTGATCCCACTCCGTCAGACCGTGGTGGCCCAGCCACTTTCCAACCAGGGTTACGGCCGCGCAGATGGCCATTGCCAGCAGAAAGCCCGCTCCGAGACGCAGCCAGAAGCGGCTGCGGGCTCCAGAGGCAAGTGAGGTGTAGTTTTCTTTAAAAGTCCGCCACAGCGCAACTGTGGCCGAGAAAGAAAGCCAGTTGGTGCCATGAGTTTTATGGTTGTCTTGAAGCATAATCCTTTTCCGCCGCCGTTTTCCCAGTATATAAAGAATAGCGCAGTGTATGAAGAAATTGGAACTATTCTGCCAATATCAGTCCCGAAGCTGTGCTGTCAGGAAATTTATCAGAAGGTGCAGAGAGGGGTGATGCATGCGGGTGAAACACCTGGTTGTGCCTGTGAAGCCCCTGGAAATTTGCAAAATGGTAGAATCCGCTCCCTCTCCAGCCGGGACGAGCATCTCTTTGTCCCCAGCCGATCTCAAAATTCAGGACCCAAGCTTTGCCAACGACTCCCGGATAAAGGCCGGAAGGTCATCCGGGTTACGGCTGCTGATGAGATTACCGTCGACCACCACCTCTTGGTCGACGAATTCGGCGCCGGCGTTTTTGATATCCTGGATTATCGACGTGTAACCTGTGAACTTACGGCCCTGAAGCACCTTGGCTGTGATAAGCAGTTGACCGGCATGACAGATGGCAAAAACCGGTTTACCGCTCTTGACGAAATCGGCGGTGAAGTCAACCGCTTGATCATCGACCCGCAGCTGGTCAGGTGAAAAACCTCCCGGAATGAGCAGAGCGTCGAAATCATTCACACCGACCTCCGAGACGGCTCTGTCGATGACGACCTCGGTCCCTTTCTTTTTGCCCTTCACCGTTTTGCCTGACTCAAGTCCGATGTTGACGACTGTATGGCCGTCATCGACAAAGGCCTGTACCGGTTCGGTATATTCTGAGTCTTCAAAAAGATCGGTAAGTATGGCAGCAACTTTTTTCCCCATGTTTTCCTCCTTGGTGTAGTCGGTGAGTGGCTAATAGGCCGGGTTTACAGAGCTCCCGCTGACCGGAGTCGGGCAGATTCATCAAGCTGTACATCAGTAGCTGGAGTGTGATGATATGCTGTAGTGCACTCGGATCGTTTGCAGGCCCTGCATACCCCACACCATCTTGCATAAATCACACCAGCTTCTTTCTAACCCCAATATTTTGTTTGATTACCTATGAAACTCAGCTTCCTGTTCATACAGCTCCGCAACATTAGTATGAGATTGGCTGAAACCCATAGGCAATCAGCGCTCCGCTGCTCGTTGCAATTACCTGGCAGACAAATACAAAACCTCACGAATTTAGTAGATAGATTATGAAAAGTACAACTGTCCCTCATGTAATGATTCATTCAGGCCAAAATGGTGTTTTGGGGGCCTGCAGTCTTTCCGGGGACACTGTGGCTCTCGAAAAGGTAGCGGCCCACTCACGCGTGTTTTACTCCAGGGGTGTGCCTGCTGGTCCCATCACTACGTTATCAAGGGTTTGCGCCAAATTATCCAGCTACACCCTTTGGTGAATCGGCCCGGAAATCTGCAGACAGGTAAAAGAGTGGGCTATAGTTCCCGTCTGCTGTGGAATATCGATTGCAAGTTCTCGTCAATACCCCGATGCCACTATATGACAACCGAAAATAAAGGCGGCGGTTCAATCGAAGGGGAACAATGGTGGATATCCGGCCTTGCCGCTTGCTACAGGGAGCTTTGAATCTGACATGGTACGAAAAACGCAACAACAGACTGGTGAGAGGCGAGCGAAGCAGTTCAAAAAGTGGACCTCCCGGGTTACGGCCGACGAGGTTCTCATGCCCCCGTTATACCTGGGCAAGGAGGAACGCAGGCTCTATATCCGGGCAACCCTGAAGGAGGATCACACCCAAAGAATTCAGAACAAACCCGAGGCCACCGAGGCGAAATTCAAAAAATTACGAAAATCGTTTTTCCAATTCTTCCGCGGTACCGCTCTGCTCTACTATCGTGATTATGCCGGCATCGATCATAACCTGCCCGTAGTGTTCACCATAGGTGATGTCCATCCGGGCAATTTCGGCGTTATGCCCAACAGCGACAATGTTCCCTTTTTCAGTGTCAACGATTTCGATGAAGCCTACTTCGCCCCCTTCAGCTGGGATATCCGCCGGGGAGCCACGGGTTTTTGGCTCTCGGCCAGAGAAAACGGCCATTCGAAAAAGAAGTGTCGTAAAATTGTACGGGCTTTCGTCACCGGCTATATGAATGGTTTGCGGGAATTTTCTAGAGACGATCGCGAAAAATTCTTTCAATATAGAATCGACAACAGCCCAAAACGTATAAAAAAGCTGCTGGAGAATTCTCTGGAGAGCCGCGCTGAGTTTCTCAAGGAAAAAATTTCTCTCAAGAAAAGACGTTTCAAGGTCNGTGACGAGATTGTCCCCTACACGCAGCACATCAAGAAATTCCAGAAAATTGTCGACACCTATGTCGAGGAGAACGAAATATCCATCCCCAGAGGGGATGAGGAATATTTTCGGGTGGAGGATGTCGCCGTTAAAAAAGGCAGCGGTACCGCCAGTCTCGGACTTGATCGATTCTGGGTGTTGATCAGAGGCGAGTCGGCTACAGGAGATGACTGTCGGATACTGGAGATGAAGCAGGCCAGAACGTCGGCTTTATCGGGCTTGGTGCCGAAGACCGATTATGACGATATGAACAACCGAAAGAGCGCCCGGCAAATTGTCAAGGCCCATCGTGTTCATCTGGCCGGAGGTGACATCTTTTACGGCTATGCGCAGCGTCAGGGCAAGATGTATCTTGTCCGGGAGCGCAGTCCTTACAAAGACGATATCGACCTGGATGAACTCAGCGGCAAAACATTCAAAAAATATGCACGGATATGCGGGAAAGCACTTTCTCAGACGCATGCCCGTTCGGATGAAGATGCCGGGCTCAGTGTCGAGAATGCTGAAGAAAGCATACTCGGCTCCATCATTTGCGACGTTTTCGTTGATGACATGGTTCGCTTTGCCGGGTCCTCGGCGCAGCGGGTGATCGATGATCACGCGCTGTTCGTCAAAGATTTCGATCTGGGCGTCTTTCAGCTCGTCGGAAGCTGAGGGTGATACTCAGCGGATTTTCCTGTGCCGCAGGAGAGTATGTCCGATTGTCCCGTGCCACAGGACTCGCTGAGCTACCAAATGCGCGCAGTGTGTGACAACGCAATAAACAAAAATTCCTGAGCGGCTACTCCGGATTTATTCTTCTGTAGAACCCTTCAAGGAAACTGTAGACGCCGAAGGCGAAGAGGCCGAAGGCGACCAGGCCGAGGAGTACGGCCCCGTAGGCTTGGCCCTGTATGAACTCGAGAGCGGCTTTAAGGCCCTTCGCTTTGTCGGGATCATAGGTCCAGGCGGCGTAGGCGAAGAAAAAGGAGATAATGGTAAAAACTACGGCGCGGGCCACAAGCCCAAACTTTATCAATGGATCCACCTTGTCCATGAGTTGGGAGTCCATGGAGAAATAGTCTTTATACTTTTCTTTGTAGGCCTTAATAACATGGGCAATGGCCGCTCCCAAGATGCATAATGCCGCCAGATAGAGAAGCCAGCGGCCCCAGGGCTGCTGCATAAGCTTTGCCGCAAGTCCGGATTTGTCGCCACCTCCGCCGCCGGTTCCAAAACCGAAAAGCATGCTGGCGGCATAGACTCCCAGGAGGGTGTGGGTAACGGCGCTGACAAGCAGACCGCCGCGAATGGCGAGACCTTTGGCGCCGTTGCCGTGGTTATCGACATCCTTGATTGCTTGAACCAGCCGCCAGATGGCATAGCCGAAGAGTCCGACAGCGATGATGGCGATCATCACATCTCCGAAGGGCGATGATATGACAGTCTGCAAGGCGCCTTTGGTGCCGGTGGTTTTGCCCCCCTCACCGAAGGCGGCAAGCACAGTGAGCACCCCAACCAGTATATAGACGACTCCTCGGGTACAGTAGCCGGCACGTGCAAGCCACACCAGCTTTTCCTTGGCCTCTTCCTTGGTTTTTTCGGGCATGGTTTCACCTTATGAATTTGAATGTTGTTGGAAAGAACGCTTCAACGATTGTCTCAGTCGCGATGACCGCCGGTTTTTGGGGAGTCCTGCGCTGTCTCTTTGAAGGATGGCTCTCCTTTCGGCATGAGTCTGCCGCTGTTGTGTTCTGCGATGTTGCATTTTTCAAGCCATTTCCTCTCGCTCCTCGTGGCAATATTTTGTGTGTCTGCTGGGATCGATGTCAATGACGGGGGATACTCAGGTTTATCAAAGTCTCGGCTCAGGGAATACTGCCCCGGACTATCTTGGCGAAACTTCCCTCCGGAAGTACTGCACTGCTCTCCATCTGATTCAGCCGTGCCAGCTCCTCTAGAGGAATCTCTACCTGATATCTGGCATGGAGGTCACTCAGGGATTCAGCCGAGCTGAGCTCGACGATCTGCAAATGCCTGGGTTCGACATTGCGATAGCGGCTCTCCTGGAGCCGTTCAAAACTTCGGAAGGGAATGTCGATCTCCTCTGTATATGCGCCCCATTTTTGCCTGGAGGTATAGCCGACGAGTTGATAGAGACGATCGCCGTCGGCGATGAACATCACCAGGCCCTGTATCTTCCCCTGTTGAGTAGTGGCCCTGAACTGGCCGTTGGCCGCTGTAAATCCGTTGAGCATATGACCTGAGGAGCGTAGAGCGGTTATTCCCCGTTGTCCGAGAAAAGAGCGCAGCGCCTGGCGCGGATTCTCTCCCTTGGCAAGTGTCATTTGAACGACAGCATCTTTTTGCGGACTGAGGCCGATAACGGCGCCACGTTGGTTGATGATTTGCCAGCCATCGGCAAAATCCATCTGGAATTCCATGTCCGGATGATAAAAAGTTGATTGACGAATAATACCGTTGCGGGGATTATCGCCGTAGACCATACCGTCGAGAAAGCTGAGATAGGTCTGTCGCTCCACTGGAGCATAGTTTCGGGACGGCGACTGGGCAATGCGGGAACGAATGTAGTCGAAGCGGTTCTCCGGCAGCGGGTGGGTGGAAGCCCATTGAGGAAGCCTGCCGCCCTCGCTGGCCTCGGAGACCTGACCGAGCATTTTCATAACATCCAGCAGTTGCTGTGGGTCCTTGTTGATATTGGCCATATACCGTATGCCAAGTCTGTCGGACTCGGTTTCGTCGTCCCTGCTGAACTTGAGGAAGAGGAGCTGCATGCCCTGGCCGAGCAGAGAGGCGAATTCGCGCAGTTCCGGGACGGCGATGGTGGCAATGCCCAAGCCGAGCTGGGTGACCATACTTTTGCTCATCCGGATGACGGAATGTTTGGCCGTTATATGGGCTATTTCATGGCCGAGCACTCCTGCCAGCTGGGCCTCGTTTTCAAAGTGGGCGAGAATGCCCCTGGTGAGATAGACATAGCCGCCTGGTACGGCGAAGGCGTTGATGGCGTCGTCGTCTATGACCTGAAAGGTCCAGGGCAGTTCGGGCCGCTCCGTGGTGGCAGCAATCTGCGCGCCGAGGCGCTGTACGTAGGCCTGGAGTTCATCGTCGTCGTAGAGTCCCATAGTGGCGACGATATCGCGGTTGGAGCTTTTGCCCATTTCTACTTCCTGGTCTCTGCCAATAAAGCTCAGATGTCGTTCACCGGTGGCCTCGATAGTGGTGCACGAGGGAAAAAACGTCATGATCAGCACGACAAGCACCAGGGGCCGCAATGTTTTCCATAATGGTGTATGTCGAAAAGACAGGCCGGCCGTCCGCTTTTTACCGCCTAAGTGTATGTCTGAGCCGCTGCAGGATGTCGTCATGGCGTTGCCGGTAAGCGTTTTTGCTTTCTGTCTCTTCGCTGTCATCTTATTCCCTCCCTGAGGATGCACTACTTTTGTCTTCATCGTGCTCGTCCCCCTCATTCTTGCTGCTTTCGGGTTCGGCAACCTGTTCGTTTTCTTCACGTTTGCCTTCGGTTCCCTGCTTGCGCTTCCCGCTGCTCCTTTGTTGGCCGCCGTCGCCTTGCCGTTGGCCATCGTCGCCAGCCCTTTCGGTGCCGTCATCCGAAGAGTCAATCACAACCTTCACGGGAGCGCTGGAGTCAAGGTGAACATCTCTTTGCGGGAAGGCGACGGCTATTCCGGCTTCCTTGAGCCGGTTGAAGCTCTCCCGTCGCAGTTTACTCTCAACGCTCCAGACCTCGAGCGGATTTTCCGCCTCAATCCAGAAAAACATTCTGAATATAAGACTGCTGTCTCCGAATTCCCAGAAAAGGACGGAGGGGGATGGTTCGGGGAGGACTTCTTCATTGTCTTCCATGCAGGCGATGAGGATGTCCATGGTCTCATCAACATCGGAGGAATAGCGGACGCCTATTTTGAACTCACCACGGATTCGCGCATCGCTCAAGGTCCAGTTGACCACCTCCTCTTCAAGGAATTTGGAATTGGGGACAAGTACGTCGATGCCGTCGAAGCGCCGCACCCTGGTGTAACGACCACGAATTTCATCGACGAAGCCGGCCTGGTCTCCCAGCTCGATGCAATCGTGGATACGAATCGGCTGCTCAATGGCCAGAACCAGACCGCTGAGATAATCATAGATGGTACTTTTGGCACCGAGTGAAGCACCGATGAGGATCATCGCTCCCATGACACTGACAATGGAAAAGGGCATGCCGGCGACGAGCACAGTTGCAAGAATGACAAAGAAGACAAGGAAGTAGACTACGATTTTGGAAAAGGCAATGGCAATATGCTCAGGTAGAGACTTGAACCGCATCATCGCACTCTTGAGAAGTCGACCGGTTACAGCCGAGAGCCAGCTGCCGGCAACAAGAATGATCAGTGCCGTGACCAATCCTTTTAGTCGGATCCATTCTCCGCCGGTTTTATAGAGAGGAAGATAGATGAGATAATCGATCCACCCACTGAGCGAATCCGGCGTCTGACGGTCTTTGTAAGGATGCTCGGTTTTTTGCTCTGATGCACCCGATTCACTACCGGAACCGCCGTCTTTCTTGCCGGTGATGGTTTTGACCGTTTCCATTGCCGCAGACCCCGCCGACGACGGCGAGGTCTGGGCTGACACCGCTGAGTGGACGAGCACTAAGGCGAGAGCCACCAGTAAAACAGCTGTTACCTTGACCGCGAAGCTGACCGTGCTGATATCATTTATCCGGAAAAAGAGAGAATGTGTTTTCATGGCGATACATGGTTGTCATCGGCAAAAAATGGCGTGAGACGTTGTTTAGTGATGAAATCCTTGGTCATACCTGTCCGCGTGGATGCAGTAAGCATGCCTGTTATTGTTTTTGGCTTCACAGGCGCCTGTATAACCACTGAGAAAATCTTATCGGTTGTGACAGCAGCGTTTGCCAGAGCAGCAAAAATTATCCGACCGGCCAGTTATCGGAGGGCTGTTATCAGTAGGAAATCGTCGCCGAAAACCATCTGTGCGCCTAGGCCGAGAAGGATCGTCAGAAGAGCGCTGACGCCAGGGACCAGCCGTGAAGAACCCTCAAGCAGAGCCACTCTGCCGGTGGCGCTGCCCAGATACATCACACCTACGATTCTCAGGTAATAGAAGATGGAGACAACGGTATTGACCACTGCCAGCAGGGCCAGCCAGCTGAATCCGGCGTCGATGGCTGCCCCGAAGAGAGCGAGTTTGGCGGCGAACCCCACAAGCGGAGGAATTCCGGTAAGGGAAAGCAGGCTGACGGTAGGCGCTGAACGCGGTCCTGCGCGGCATCCTCTGAGCCTTGTATTCCCCCTGTTTTACCTCTTTTCCCCTGAAGGGCTTCGTCCATTCATGGCGCTGAATCAGAACTTTTCCTTCAGCGGTTGAAAGCTTTTCCCGCCTCACCCTCGGAATGCGCTCCGGCGCTGCTCCTGGACACTCTTCAGGTCGCGGTACTCCTCTTGCCCCAGTCGGAAACCGGATTCATCGCCGGAAGCGGGTTCTTGACGGGAGTATTTTCTGCTATACCATGGTTCTCAGGCAGATTCGCTGCCGGCAGGCATCCGCTCATGCCGGTACCGGATCAAACGATACTGTTACAAAAAGGAGTTCGGATATGAAAATGTGTCTACGCATTACGCTCGCTGCACTGTTGCCCCTTATCTTCGCCCTGCCGGTACTTGCCAACGAAATAGAAGGGCCGGTCGAAGCCATTGATACAGGCAGCCGCACCTTCAAGGCGGAGGGTATTACCTTCCACATTACCGAGGAAACCGATTTCGATGATTTTGACAGCCTGGAAGAGATGAAAGTCGGCCATGAGGTGGAGGTTGATTTCGAATACCGCGACGGTAAACACTTCGCCCTCGAGGTCGAAGAAGAGTAAAATCTTTTCGAAAAAAAAGCCCCCAGTATGCTCGAACGGGTTGGTGCCGGGGGCTTCTTGCCGTCATACTGCTCGCTGCAGCGTGATAAATCTATTTTTCCCTCAGGTTCAGCACCTCTTCTTGTGGCAGGAGAACCCTCTCCCCGGGAACACGACCCGCACCGTCCAGGCTGCAGATACCCGGCAAAAGAGCACCCCGGTCCCTGAAGAAGAGGGAGAACTGGGTATTTTTTTTGGGTAGGCATCAGATAAAAACACAACCACCGGAGCGCAAGAACACCATGACCGAAAAGATGAATACACTCTGCGTTCTCCTGGCCCTGGCGACCCTGACAGTGATGGCAGGCGCGCATGGGATAGCGAGAGCCTCGGAAGAAGGCAAGGAGGAGAGCGTGAGCTGGCAGAAAGCATTTGCCGAGAAGGCCGCCTCATCACTCAATGATGTCGCCGGATTCGCCGAAACGCGCTGGCGGCAGTTCAGTGATGCGATGGGTTTCCACACACCGCGGCATATCGCGGCCTACCGAGGTTATGCAACCCGCGATGCGGTATATGTGCAGGGTCGGCTTTTGGCGAACAGGCCCTACGGTGGTCCGCAGGATGATGATCACTGGTGGGATAACCTGAAGGCGACCTATGAGCGGTGGGAGAGCGATGAAATCCCCAATGCCCGTATGCGACTCGAGTATCTTGATCAGACAAAAAACGTGGTAACCGACGACGAAGGGTACTATAGCGCCGAGTTTATGCTGCATGAACGCTACCCCGAAAGTGACTTTGTCACGGCGAAACATGCTCTGGAAGAGCGCGTCCTCACCGGCAGCCACCATATTTCCGTCCTTGACGAAGAGGCGGAATTCCTCCTTATAAGTGATGTGGATGATACCATTATTCACACCGGCATCACCAACCTGCTGGTCGCCGCCCAGTTGACCTTCCTCAATAATGCCAAAACCCGAAAGCCGCTGGCAGGGGCGGGCAGTCTGTATCAAAGCCTGGCCAGGGGCCACCAGGGTCATGCGGTGAACCCCGTTATCTACCTCTCCAACTCGTCCTGGAATATGTACGACCTGCTCCGCGACTTCATCGATCTCAACGACCTTCCTCGAGGTCCGCTGTTACTGCGGGACATTGGCCGTGAGGCTGATTCGGATAATCATAAAACGGAAACCCTCTCGAACCTGTTCAGACGATATGAGCATCTGCCGGTCGTGCTGATAGGCGACAGCGGCCAGCATGATGCCGCTTACTACTCAAGCATTGCCGCAAAGTACCCGGATCGGGTCAAAGCGATATATATCCGGGACATCGATCCGGCTGAAAACAGTGAATATGATGTTAAAATCGACGCAATCATCCACCGCAACGAGCAAAATGGCGTTCCTTTTGTCCGGGTCCAGAGCAGCGTGCAGATCGCCGAACACGCGGTGAATATAGGCTTATTGCCTGAAGGTGCGCTGGCATCCATCGAGGAGGATACCAAAAAAGACAAAGCCCGGGAAACGGTTGCCGAAAAGGCCGAGTGAGCAGAAAAAAAACATCAGCAACTCCACTGCTCCTTCTCCTGGCTATGCAGCAGCCCCCGAAGATCAGCGGCATGTTTTCGCGCCTCTTCCAGGCGGTCGTCGAAGGGGTTTTTTTCTCTGCTGCCGCTGAGGTGTTCCAGCATCCGCACGCGCTCTTCCATGGAGCGCAAGGCCGCATAGAGCGCCTGCTCCTCGCTCTGGGCCAGGCCGTCGAGCAGGGACCTCTCCCCGAACGCGTGGCCGGTATGGCAGCGGAAACGCTTCGCTCCATCATCCACCTGCCAGAGCGGCCCGCCACAGGAGGGACAGCCGACGGGGATCAGAGCGCCCTTCCCGGCCATCTCCTCTATGCCCTCGGTGGTGCCCGTGAGTACGGAAAGCTCCGTTTTATACAGCTCATCGCCTTCCCCAGGCTCTTCCACCTTCTCCCGCACCAGGCTGTTGAGCATCTGCCCAATTTCCCCGGGGGGGAGAAAGAAGTCGATATCGCAGCTGTCGGCCGCGCTCTGCGGCATGGACGAAGAGGCGGCCGTTTCCGGGTGCTGAACAATGGCCAGCCCGCCGCACTTCTTTATGGCGATGAGCCCTGCGGTTCCATCGTCGAGTTCCCCTGAGAGAATCACCCCGGTGACGCGTGCGCCGCAGGCCACGGCCGCTGATCGAAACAGCGGGTCGATGGCCGGTCGGCTGAGATTTTCCCTGGGGCCGCTGCTGAGATAGGTATGGGTGCTGTTGATGAGCAGATGGCAATCCGCAGGGGCTATATAGATGGTGCCTTTGCGTATTTCCTGACAGTGCTCGGCCGAGACGACCTCAAGTTGCGACACGCGGGCGAGAATGTCGACAAGAAAGTTCGTCGCGCCCTTGGAAATATGGCGGACGATAAAAACAGAGGCGGGGAGATCCGCCTCGAACTGTTGCACCAACTCGAGCAGCGGTTCCTGTCCGCCCTGGGAGGCGCCGATGACGATCATATCCCGGTGAGGCATGAAGACTCCTTTCTCAAATAGTAGGCTGCAAATACTTCCTCTGCAGTTTCCGGTTTGCGGTTTCGCGGCGTGGACGGTATCTCCTCATCCCCTAAGCAGGGCGGGACGGCCGGCGCGGGACAAAGGTCTTTGCCTCCCCTTGCCGGTGTATACTCTATACCGCCTCAGTATAGCACAGAAGCAGGCGGAAGGAAAAAAAGAGAGATTGGACGCTATTTCCCGGCGCTGCCAGGCAGGGAGCCTCTTCTCTCTTTCGGCAGCACGGCAAGCTTGAGCCAGAAATCGCATATCCGGCCGATCGCCTCGACGAAGTCGTGGAAGTCGAGTTTCTTGGGGATGTAGCAGTTGGCATGCAGCGCGTAGGCTTCTCTTATATCCTCGTCGGCCTCCGAGGTAGACAGGATAATGACGGGCAACCAGGTGAGTTCGGGATCCTTGCGTATTTCCCGCAGCACCTCGAAGCCCCCCAGGCGCGGCAGGTTCAGATCGAGCAGGATCAGATCCGGCCGCTCCACGGCGGCAAATTCATCCTGGCGTCGCAAAAAGGCAAGGGCCTGGAGACCATCGCCGACCACATGACATGTGAGCGGCACATCGACGGTCCTCAAGGCCTCGCGGGTGAGGTCAGCGTCGTCGAGATTATCCTCCACCAGGAGAACGCGGAAGGGGGAGGGTGTTTTCGTGTCATTCATCACATTCTCCGCCTCAGGTTGCAGACCAGAGAAACTGCAACAGCCGGTGCCATGGTTTTAGGAGGTGTCCCCCCCCTTGCCTGTGAGTTCATGTTTTCAATCATATTTTCTTCTTTTTCTCCCGGCAAGTTTTTTTGTCGGTTTCGCAAAACGCCGTGAAAGCCGACGGTTCAACTTTATAAGGTGCTGAATTATCCTATTGCCCCTGCAGCTTCGAAGGCTTTTTCGAGTTCATCTTTTTTGACCCGTCCTGCAACGGTCACCTCTCCATGGTAAGTATACTGGTATTTTTTGCAAGTGCAGGATCCGTGCGTACCCTCGACAAAGGCACTGGAAAAAAAACTACCCCGAAGTGTGGATTCTTCCCGCAAAAAAAGGTAAACTCATCGTTGGTGTAACCTGACGGTCTCCATAGGCTCGGTATAATCTCCTTGAAACAGCCTAATCGCGATCAATGGTTACGTATCTCAAGACTGACTGCACGAAAACAAGCCGCTACGGGCTACTACCTGCAGTGACATCGGCAACGTGGAGGCACTGCTGCACCACTGCTGCACCACTGCTTTCAGCGCCTGCGCGGGTGGAGCCCGAGAGTTGGTGCACTGTGGACCACGCATTTGCGCGGAGCACATACTTTCGGTTTCATTTTCCATGACTGACGACAAACACATGCACGATAAAAAGAGGGAGACGGCGCAGACCTCCGGTGCGCCCCGGGTTTCGAAGCCGCGGCAGAATACAGAATCCAGCAGCGATAGCCTCATCATCGTCGGCATCGGCTCCTCGGCGGGCGGGCTCGACGCCTTGAAAAAGATGCTGCCGACCCTGCCCATGGGTGTCGGCATGGCCTATGTGGTCGTCCAGCATCTGGCGCCCAAGCACCACTCTTCACTACCGCAGTTGCTGGCAGGCGACACCGACATGAAGGTCAAGAGCATCGAGGACAATGAGGCGGTTCTGGCCGACACCCTTTATATATCGCCGCCGAACTACGATGTCCGCCTGGCGGGCGGCAGGCTCGAGCTGAAACCGCCCGCAGGCCTCGGGCCCAAGCCCTCCATCGACTCCTTTTTCCTCTCGCTGGCCGAGGAGAAGAAGGTCCGGGCGGTGGGCATCGTGCTTTCCGGCACCGGCAGCGATGGAACCCAGGGAGTCCGGGCGATCAAGTCCGAGGAGGGCATCACCATAGCCCAGACGGTGGAGAGCGCCGGTTTCGATTCGATGCCGCGTTCCGCCGTGGAAACCGGCCTGGTCGACATGACGGTCGACCCCGAGGAAATAGGCGAGGCCCTCCAGGCGATTTTGCAGTACCCCCGTTTTCTCAAAAAGAATCCGGCCAAGCAGAGCCTTAATACCGTCGACGCCATTCTCAAAAAAGTGCACCAGGAATCGGCAATCAACTTTGGTGAATACAAAAGGAGCACTATCCACCGGCGCATCAACCGGCGCATGGCCATCGCCAGAATCGCCGAGCCGGAGGACTATCTTTCCTATTTGCAGGCGACGCCCGAGGAGGCCAGGGCCCTGGCCAGGGATATGCTGATTTCGGTGACCGGGTTTTTTCGCGACGGCGATGCCTTCGTGTCGCTCAAAACGCATCTTACCAAGCTGCTTGCCGCCAAAAATCCGGGAGACACCTTTCGCGCCTGGGTTCCCGGCTGCGCCACCGGCGAAGAAGCCTATTCGATCGCCATCATCATCGCCGAAATACTAGGCGATGATCTCGACAAATACCATTTCCAGATTTTCGCCACCGACATCGACGACGATGCCATCCAGCAGGCCCGCCGCAGCGCCTATCCGGCGGTTTCGGTGATGGAAACCGACAAGGAGCGTTTCGACACCTACTTCACCCGCGACAAAGAAACCGTCACCGTCAACAAATCCATCCGCAACATGGTGGTACTGGCCAAGCAGGATCTGCTCAAGGACACCAGCTTCCTGAACCTCGATCTCATAAGCTGCCGCAACCTCCTTATCTACCTCGAGTCCACTCTACAGGACAGGCTTTTGACCCTGTTTCATTTCAGCCTCAGGGAAAACGGGCTGCTCTTTCTCGGCAAATCGGAGTCCATCGGCCAGCGCAGCGACCTGTTCACCGCCCTTGACAACCGCTGGAAGATCTACCGCCAGCGCCAGGCGCCGGTCAAGCGACTCCCCGATATGCTGCAGCAGCACCGCAGTACGGCCGCGGAGTCACTGCCCCAGCACAGAGGGTTCAGGAAGAGGGAGCAGACGGATTACAGGGAGGGCCGTTTTTTCGACTCCCTCATGCAGGCGCTTGACTGCTGCGCCCTGCTCGTCGACAACAATTTCAACGTCCTCTATATCAGGGGCGACATATCCCCCTATTTCTCCCTGCCGGAAGGGACGGTCCGCGGCAACCTCAACCTCCTCGATCTCGCCCGCAAAGAGGTACGCTACGTGCTCCAGCCCCTGATGCGCAAGGTCGTCAAACAAGCGGCCGCCTGCACCAGCAGCCTTATCGTCATGGACGAGGGCCGGGGGGTGAGGCTGAGGATTTCGCCCATCGACGGCGACGACCGGACCAACACCCTGCTGGTGGTCTGCATGCCGGAGGAGATAGACCGCGGCACGGTTTCCTCTCGGGCGGAGGAGGTCGAAGACGAAGAGGAACGGGGGCACATCCGTAAGCTGGAACAGGAGCTGGCCTTTACCCAGGAACATCTGCAGGACACCATCGAGGAGCTGGAAACCTCCACCGAGGAGTTGCAGGCGCTCAACGAGGAGTTGCAATCCTCCAACGAGGAGCTGCAGGCGACCAACGAGGAGCTGGAGACCAGCAACGAGGAGCTGCAGGCCTCCAATGAGGAGCTCAATACCGTCAACGAGGAGCTGCGCGCCAAGTCCGAAGAGGCGGAAAGACTGGTGGAAGAGATCAGCGAAAGCGAAGGGCGCTACCGGAAGCTGATTGAAAATATGAGCGAGGGCCTGATGCTCTGCACCATCGACTATGATCCGGAGAGGCAGCCCTGCGACCTGGTGATACAACAGATCAACCGGTCGGCTGAAACATTGTTTAAGCTCGACGAGAAGATGCTGCCCGTGCGCGCCGGCGCCGCCAGGCTTCTGGAGATGGTGGAAGAGGAAACACTCGGGAAACTGGCGGCCATCGCCGACAACGGCCGGCCGCAGCAGTTCGAGCTCTATATCGACTCGCTGGGCAGACACCTGCGGCTTTCCGCCTACGCCGTCGAGCACAACGTCCTCGGCCTGGTCTGCCATGATATAAGCAAGCGGAAAAAGGCGGAACTGGATCTGCGCGAGAGCCAGGCCACGCTCAAATCGGCCATGGAGGCCATGAACGACGCGGTCTTCATCGTCAACGCCGATGCCGATTTAATCGACTACAACACGGCCTTCATCTCCTTTCACCGCTTCAGTGAAGAGGAGAACGTCGCCACCAGCCTCAAAGAGATAGAAAGCCGCATCGCCCTCCGCCGGGAAGGCGGCGAGGAGCTGGAAGGCGAGCTGTGGCCGGTACGCCGGGCCCTGGCCGGCGAACGGGCAAGCAGCGTTACCTATACCCTGCAGCACAGAAACGGCGACGAAAGCTGGGTGGGCAGCTACAGCTACAGCCCCTTCGGCCCCGATGACGACACCATCAGCGGGGCGGTGATCGTCGCCCGCGACATCACCGAGATGAAGAGGGCGGAAGAAGCGCTTGTCGCCAGCGAGAAGAAGTATCGGCAGCTGGTGGAAACGGCCAATTCCATCATCCTCCGCTGGGACAGTGAAGGAAGGATCAATTTCGTCAACTCCTTTGCTCTGCGCACCCTGGGCTACGAGGAGAGCGAACTGATAGGCAGCAAGGTCACGATGCTCGTCCCCGAAAGGGAACAAAGCAGCGGCCGTGATCTCACCGGCCTGGCCAGGCAGATCATTGCCGAGCCGGACAAATACACCAGCTACACCAACGAGAACATCACCAAGGAGGGGCGGATCATCTGGGTGGCCTGGACCAACAAGGCCATTGTCGATGATGAGGGCCGGGTACTGGAAAATCTGGCGATAGGCAATGACATAACCACCCTGATGGAGATGGAAAAGGCCCTGCAGCATTCTCAGTATCTTCTTGAAAAGGCGCAGGAGATGGCGTGTCTGGGCAGCTGGGAGCACCATATGGAAAGCGGAACGCTTTCCTGGTCCGAGCAGATTTATCGCATTTTCGGCCTGGAGACGACGGCCACCGCACCCAGCTACGAACTGTTATTGCAGGCTGTTCATGCCGAAGACAGGGAGATGGTGGACCGGGTCTATTCTGCCTCACTCGAGGGTGACCTCCCCTACGACGTAGAACATCGCATCGTCCGCCCCGACGGCGAGATCCGCTATCTTCATCAAAAATGCGAGCATATCCGCGACCCCCAGGGTACGGTGCTACGCTCCGTCGGCATGGCCCACGATATCACCGAACAGCACGAAGCAAAAACGGCGCTGCTCCGCTCAAACCGTGAGCTCGAGCAGTTCGCCTATGTGGCTTCCCACGATTTGAAGGAGCCGTTGCGGGCAATCAGCGGCTTTCTCCAGCTCCTGCAGAAGAAGTACGCGCAACAGCTCGACGAGCAGGGGCTGGGGTTCATCGACCGCTCGGTGAAGGCAAGCGCCCGGATGCATCGTCTCATCAGCGAACTGCTCGAACTCTCGCGCATCAGCTCACAGGGCGAGGCCTTCACCCCCACCGATCTCAACGCCGTCTATGCCGAGGTGCAAGAGTCCTTGACCGGCTATATCGAAGAAACAAATGCCCGCATCGACTGCGCCGAACTGCCGGTCCTCACCGTCGACGCCGGGCAGATACACCGGCTGCTGCAGAATCTCATCGGCAACGGCCTCAAGTACAATAGCAGTCCTCAACCGCGGGTGAGCATTACCTGCACAGAGAGCGACGGTTCCTTTCACTTCACCGTCCGCGACAACGGCATCGGCATCGACGAGCGCTTTCACGAGAGGGTCTTTGTGATCTTCAAGCGGCTGCATAACGACGACGAATACAAGGGAACCGGCATGGGCCTGACCATCTGCAAAAAGATCGTCGAGCGCCATGGCGGGTCCATCTGGATCGAGTCCGTCGCCGACGGTACCATCGTTCATTTCACTCTTCCCAAGAGAAGCGGCAGCGGCACATCCCGCAGGTTGCCGCTGCCCCGTACTTGAATGGCATCACAGTTCTCCCACACTTTTTTTCACGGAGGAAAATGAAGAAGAGATACGAAGACATGGCCGGCAAAGATATAGACACCAGGGTCGTGGTCGAAGGGTTGTTCTACACGGTAAAGGATGGTCTTCTGCTGTATCTGGATAAGGTAGAAGATCAGGTTTTTGTCAACAAATCTTTCTGCGGCATGTTCGGTTACGAATGCGAACTCCTGTTCAGAGAAAAAGCAATAGGAATATTGCCCCCGGATTTACTCGAGCAGGTTCAAAAAGATCTTCCTGCGCTCTTTGCACGGGAACAACATGAACATGGCTCGCGAGTTATTAACCTGAGCAATTATGAGGGCAAAAAAATAACAGTCCGTGCCGACCAGGCTACAGTAGACAGCAAGGACGGTAGACTCATCGTGCTTGTCCTGCGCGACATAACCTGGCTCCAGTTACTGGAAAAAAGGAAGAAACAGGCGGAGTCGATCCTGCGCCACGATCTCCGCAATTATGCTCTGGCAATAGAGCGCCTGGCGCAATCTATCAAGGAGCGATCCACGGACGAGACGATAACCAGGCTCAGCAAGATGCTTGTCGCTCGGAGTGAATCACTTGTCGACCTGGTCGACGATGATTTACGAAATTTTCAGATAGAGGAAGGCTTATATACAATTAAACGAGAAAACTGCAACCTTAACCATATCCTGACAAGTGTCGTCTCTCAATTCGAAGAGATTGATGAAAGCCCTAACAGCGCCCTTTCCTATCACCATGACGACCTGGAAGATGGCTACAATGTGTATTATGTCGGAGACTGTCTTCTTCTCGAGCGCATGCTGTACAATCTTATCAAAAATGCCTATGAGTCCTCCTCGAGCGAGGAGAAGGTGGATATCGAAGTAAGGGAGGGCAAGGATGAGGTATCGATAAGGGTAAAAAATTCCCAACCTATTCCCGAAGAATTGCGAGAAGAGTTTTTGTATGAGAAGGTAACGACCAAAGAAGAAGGACACGGTTTAGGCGCCTACAGTGCTCGCATCATTGCCGAAAGTCATGGGGGGTCCATAGACGTTGCTACCTCCGGGGAGGTCGGGACCCGGATTACGGTGAGGCTGCCCGTAGAGGACAAGCCAGGTGAGACTCCATATACAAGACCGTGATCGGCTCTTCGGCTGCATGTTTCCTGGTGGTGTGACGGCAGGTTTCAGATGTATCTTCCTCCTTGAAGGCCGGGGCAAAAGCACCTATACTGCAGGATGGATTTGTGCCGCGGGAGAAGAGGCGGCAGGTAAGGGCCTCCCGCTGGGCTTCGAGGGTGCTGCTATCGGAAAAGAGGACTCCCGATTGTGCCGCTCGTCGGCAATAGCCGGCATGCCAGGCTAGTTGCTGCTTGCGGAAAGCCGCGGGTTTTCACAGGAAAAAAATCAACATATACGTGAACAACGATGGATGACCACAGCGAGTGTTTCATAGTCGGCATGGGTGCATCGGCCGGCGGCCTGGAGACCTTCCAGAAATTTTTCACCAGCATGCCGGCCGACTCCGGACTGGCCTTCGTGCTGGTGCAGCACCTGCACCCGCACCATCAGAGCCTGATGCCTGAACTGCTCTCCAAATCCACCGACATGCCGGTGCTGGCAGCGGAAGAGGGCATGCAGATCATCCCCGACCATGTCTATGTAATTCCCTCCAACACCACCCTGACGGTGAAGGACCGCAGACTCCATATCGAAGAACCGAGCGAGTCGCGCGGGCACCGCATGCCCATCGATCTCTTTTTCAAGTCGCTTTCCGAGGATTGCGGAGAACGGGCCATCTGCGTGGTGCTGACCGGAACGGGCTCGGACGGCACCCTGGGGCTCAAGGCGGTCAAGGAGCACGGCGGCCTGGCGGTGGCCCAGAGTCCCCAGAGTGCCAAGTACGATTCCATGCCGCAGAACGCCATCCATACCGGCCTGGTGGATATGGTACTCGATGTTCAGGACATGCCGCAAAATATACTGAAGTTCCTCGACAAGTCGAAGGTTCTCCGCAGGGAGATCGAAGAGGACGGCGACGTGGAGAGGCATTTGGATACCATTTTTTCCAGGCTTGAGGAGAGAACCCAGCACGAGTTCACCGGCTACAAGCGCAACACCATCCTGCGCCGGATCCGCCGGCGGATGCAGATACTCCAGGTCGACTCGCTTGCCGAGTATACGGAAAAGGTCAGCAGCAGCAAGGAGGAGGCCGACCTTCTCTTCAAGGACCTGCTCATAGGCGTCACCCATTTCTTTCGCGATGCCGGCTCCTTCGAGTACCTGCAGGAGCGCATCATCCCGACGCTGCTGAAGAGAAAGATGGAAGAAGGCGACACCAGCGGGCTGCGGGTGTGGGTGCCGGGCTGCGCCACCGGCGAGGAGGCCTATACCCTGGCCCTGATCATCCGCGAGGAGACTGCGAAAATCAAAGACAGCCTGCCGGTGCAGATCTTCGCCACGGATATCGACGAGAATGCCCTGGCTGTGGCCAGGCGGGGTATCTACCCCGAGGGTATCGAGGAACAGGTGCCGGAGAAATACCTCGACCGTTTCTTCAAGAAACAGGGCGACTCCTACCAGGTGAACAAGGTGATCCGGGAGATGTGCATCTTCTCGCCGCACAATATCATCAGCAATCCCCCCTACTCGCGCATCGACCTCTTGACATGCCGTAACCTGTTGATATACTTTGACAACAATCTGCAGAACAAGATTCTGCCGATTTTTCATTACGCTCTCAAGCCCAAGGGCTGCCTGTTCCTGGGGCCTTCGGAGAACATCTCCGCCAAGCCTGAACTCTTCCGGGCCAAGAGCAAGAAACATAAAATCTTCGAGGCCTGTGAAAACGTGCCGCCGGCCATGATCGACTTCCCGCTGGGCAACAGGCTCACCAACTCGCTCACGCAAGAGCGTAAACCCTTCAGCGAAAACAGGCAGGAACGGGAAAAAGTCCTGGCCAGAGCCTTCGAGCACAAGGTGCTCGAACACTATGTGCCCTTCTCGGCGTTACTCAACGACAATGCCGACATTCTCTACTGGGCCGGGCCCCGGGCCAAATTCCTCGACCACCCCCGCGGCAGGCCGCGCAGCAATCTGCTCGAGATCGTCCACAAAAGCCTGCGTCTCAGCCTGCGCAGCGTCCTGCACAAGGTGATTTCCACCGGCAGGGAGGTAAACCAGGACAACGCGGTGGTGGAAACCAATGAAGGGCTGCAGCGTCTGAGCATTCATCTTGCCCCCTTCCAGGAGGTCGGTGCCGACAGCGGTCTGTATTTCCTGGTCATCCGTGAAGTGGGCGAGCCGAAGACGCCGTCTCAGTGTGAACCATCCGATGCTCAGGTCTCCGGCGAGGAAGTCAACCGTCAGCTCGAGGAGGAACTCAAGGATACCAAGTCCTATCTGCAGTCCACCATAGAAGAGCTGGAAACCTCCAATGAGGAACTCAAATCCTCTAACGAGGAACTGCTGTCCATGAACGAAGAAATGCAGTCCTCCAACGAGGAGCTGCAGACTTCAAAGGAAGAGCTGCAGTCGGTGAACGAAGAGCTGGAGACGGTCAACACCGAGCTGAAAAACAAGGTTCAGGAGCTTGACGCCGCCAACAGCGATCTGCACAATCTCTACGAGTCCACCCAGATCGCCACGCTCTTCCTCGATAATGAACTCCGCATAAAGGCGTTCACCCCGGCCGTCACCGACTTGTTCCGACTCATCGACTCGGATACAAACAGACCCATCGACGATATCGTTACCCGTTTCAGTGGTTCCGACCTGGTCAGGGAAGCCCGGTCCGTGCTTGACAAGCTTGAAAAGCGCCAGATGGAGATAACCCACAGGGATACGGGCAACCACTATATAATGCAGATGATGCCCTACCGCACGGTGAGCAACGTAATCGACGGAGTTACGGTCTCCTTTGTGGATATCACCAAACTCAAACGGGCCAAGCAGGAACTCGAGCTTCGCGAGCGCATGCTGCGGCTGATGACCGACTCGGTGCCGGTGCTGATCTCCTATGTCGATGCCGAGCTCAAATACAGCTACTGCAACTCGGTCTACCAAGACTGGTTCGGGTTGCAGGAAGAGAATATCATCGGCAAGACCATCAAGCAGGTGCTGGGGAAGAAATCCTTCGACGAGCTCAGACCCCATATCGACAAAGCGCTTGCCGGGGATACGGTGGAATTCACTGCCACGCTCAATTTCCTCCATGACGGCGAGAAGATCGTCTCGGGCCGCTATGAGCCGCATATAAGTGATGACGGCGAAGTCTGCGGTTTTATCTCCTTTATCCAGGATGAATCGGTGCGCATCCTCAGGGAGCGTAAACTGGGGCGGCTGGCGGCCATTGTCAACTCCACCCACGAGGTGATTATCGGCACGACCGTCGATGGCGTCATCACCGACTGGAACACCGGGGCGGAGCGACTGTACGGTTATCCTGCCGAGGAGGCGGTGGGCAGGCATATCGATTTCATCGTTCCCGAGGAAAAGAAAGAAGAGCTCAACGAGGCGTACCTCCGGCTTCACCGTGAAGATGCCGTTGCGCCGTTTGAAACGGTACGGCTGACGAAATCCGGGGCGAAAAAACATATCCTATTGAGTCTTGCCGCCATAAGGGCCGAGAGGGACGAAAACCTCGGAGTTTCGGCGGTGGCCCATGATATCAGCGCCCGGATGGAGGCCGAGGACAAGCTTTCCGAGCTGAACAGAGACCTCGAACAGCGGGTCGAAGAACGGACCCGTCAGCTCCATGGGTTGACCGCCCGTTTTCTCAGCCTCGAGCAGCGCGAGCGCCGGAGGTTCTCCCAGTATCTGCATGACGAAATCCAGCAGTCGCTGGCCGCCGCCAAATTGCTGGTGGAAAAAGCCCATTCCGCGATCCAGCAGGATAACCCGCCTCCTCCGTTGTCCGAGAGTCTGCGGCTGCTCAGCGAGGCCATAAAGAACACCCGGACGATTACCATGGACCTGAGCCCGCCGCTCTTTTTCGACAGCGGCATGAGTGTCTGCCTGGAGTGGCTGGCGCGCTGGGCCGGAGCCAAACTCAAACTCCGGGTCGAGACAGGTATAGAGGGCAATGAGCGTCCCATTGCCGAAGAGGCGGGCTACCTGCTCTACCGCTCCATGCGGGAAATGCTCTTCAATATCCACAAGCATGCCGGTGTCGACGAGGCGGTGCTGACCGCCGATTTCAAAGACGACGGCGGCCTCGAGATTACCGTCGCCGATGAGGGCAGGGGCTTCGATCCGCAAGAAATCCCGACCCGTTCGACGGAGCATTACGGCATCCTCAGTATCGTCGAGCAGATCCGGGCGATGGGCGGTTGGGTAGTAATCGATTCCGCCGTCGACCGGAACACCCGTATAGCCATGGGGTTGCCGTCGGATGTGCTTCTAGTGAGCAAAAAGGATCAGCCGGCCGACCGGGATGACGACAACGATCTTTACAGGCAGAACCGTGAGTACATGGAAAAGCTCGGCGGGGAGAAAAACACGATTCTCCTTGTCGATGACCAGGAGGATTTACGCTACACCCTTCGCCTGATGCTCGAGGAACTCACCGATGACTATATCTGCCTCGAGGCGGGCGGGGGCGAACAGGCCATCGAGATGGCCAGGGAATATACGCCGCAACTAGTATTGATGGATGTGAGTATGCCGGGGATGAGCGGTGTCGAGGCGACCAGAAAAATCAGGGAGGAGCATGACGATATCGCTGTGATCGGACTTTCCATGCACGACCGGGAAGATATGGAAAAGGCCATGCGCGAAGCCGGAGCCGACGGCTACCTCACCAAGGACTCCTCGCCCGAGATAATCCTCGAGGCGATTGATACTCTCC
>JGI12048J13642_10517283_pt1 | contig 32020 bp, 23 predicted proteins | sample ElkSlonscriptome_16_FD_13642 | JGI IMG/M metagenome (IMG submission 13642)
CGAGCAAAGCGAGGAAAAGCCGAACGCAGTTCGGCGCAGTCAATCCTGGAACCTGCCGGCCCGCAGTTCTTTGTTTTCTCTCGAATGCGGATTAACTTCAAATGCCGTTTCGCCTCGCGCTGCGCGAGGCGAAACGGCATTTGAAGTGGAATCCGAAAGGCCACGGCACGCCGCTTGAGTGCCGGGGGTCTCACGACGCCTACAAGATCAGCATCGCATCTCCATAACTGAAAAACCGGTATCGCTGATCCACTGCATGCCTGTACGCGGCCAGGATTCGCTCCCGGCTGGAGAACGCCGAAACCAGCATCATCAGCGTCGATCCCGGGAGGTGGAAGTTGGTGATCAGGGCATCGACCACCTGAAATCGATAGCCGGGATAGATGAATATCCGGCTGTCGCCGGAAAACGGCTTGAGTTCACCGTCGGCCGCCGCGGTTTCCAGCGCCCGCACCGCTGTGGTGCCCACGGCGACGACTCGTTTGCCGGCGGCTTTAGTCGCCTGAATGCGTTCGACCAGGGACGCATCGACCCGGATCCATTCCGGATGCATGCGATGATCCTCGACGTTATCCACGCGTACCGGCTGGAATGTACCGGCGCCCACGTGCAGTGTGCAGAATGCGCGTCCGATGTCGCGCGCATCAAGACGTGCAAACAATTCATCGTCGAAATGCAGGCCGGCCGTCGGTGCGGCGACCGCGCCGGGTTCTTCGGCATACACCGTCTGATAGCGCTCCCGGTCTTCCGGAAGATCCTGGCGCTGGATGTAGGGCGGCAACGGCATGTGTCCCGCTTGATCCAGCAGTGCCAGCCAATCGGTGTTCCCCGAGGCCAGGCGCAGGCGCCAGAACTCACCCTGCCGCCCTTCCACGCGCATCCGGCACCCGGTTTCGGCTTCGATCAATACCGAGTCGGGCGCCGGCTTGCGATTGATGCCGATCTGGGCCAGCGCCGATGTCGAATCCAGAACCCGCTCGACCAGCAGTTCTGCCCTGCCCCCGGTCTCCTTGTGCGCATAGAGCCGAGCCGGGATTACGCGGGTGTTGTTGAACACGAGAAGATCGCCCGGGTCCAGCAGGGTGTCAAGTTCGGAGAACCCTCGATCCTGGAGCGCCGCGTTGTCGCGACTCATGACCAGCAGCCGGCTGGCACTGCGTTCGGGCAGCGGGGCCTGCGCAATCAGGTCTTCGGGCAAGTCGAATGTGAAATCGGAGACTTTCAAATCAGGTCAGGAATTGGCGCTGGAACGTCCGGTATTCTAAGCGCTGGCCGTGGAGGCCATTCCAGGAATCGATCTCCCGTGCATTGAACCTGCCCGGGACGAACGGCGGCGACGATTCATTTGCGGGAATCTGGCACCATGATGGAACGACATCGTCAATGGAAGCAAAACAATGAAACCGGCACAGTTCCGTAATCGATTCGCCTTTCCCCGCCACGGTGAGGACGGCCGGAAAATCTACTTCTGCGGCAATTCGCTGGGCTTGATGCCGGACTCCGCCCGCGCGCGCGTCCAGCATGAACTCGAACGCTGGGCTGACCTGGCTGTCGACGGGCACTTCAAGGGCGATCCGGCCTGGCTGGGCTACCACCGACAACTCGAAAGCATTTTGATGCGTCTCGCCGGCGCGCGAGCGGGCGAGGTGGTGGCCATGGGCGCCCTGACGATGAACCTGCACCTGTTGATGACCAGCTTCTACCGTCCTGAAAGCGGCAGGCGCAAGATCCTGATCGAGAAAGGCGCGTTTCCATCCGACCGCTATGCAGTCGAATCGCAGATTTTGCTGCACGGCCTCAATCCGGTCGAAGATTTGATCGAGTTCGAGCCCGGCCCCGATGGTCTGATCGACGACGGCGCAGTTGCGGAATTCATCGAGAACCATGCAGACGAACTGGCGCTGGTGATGTGGCCCGGCGTTCAGTACGCTACGGGCCAGCGCTTCGACATGGCGCGAATCTGCAAGGCCGCGCGCGATAACAATGTTCCGGTCGGACTGGATCTGGCCCACGCGATCGGCAACGTGCCGCTTTCGCTGCATGATTGGGATGCGGATTTTGCCGCCTGGTGCAGCTACAAGTATCTGAATGCCGGGCCAGGGGCGGTGGCCGGCATATTTGTCCATGAGCGACACGCCGACTATTCGGGTCCCCGACTGGCCGGATGGTGGGGCCACGATGAGTCGACCCGTTTTCTGATGGGGCCCGACTTCGAACCGATTCGCGGCGCTGAGGGCTGGCAGGTGTCGGGTGCACCCGTTCTCAACCTGGCCGCACTGGCCGGCGCGCTGGATGTCTACCGGGAAGCCGATATCGACAGTCTTCAGGACTGCTCGGTCGATCTGGCCGCGCGCATCGCGCGGATCGTCGACGCATTGCCGGGCCGGCCGCTCGAAATCGCCACGCCGCTGGAAAAGGCGCGTCGCGGCTGTCAGCTTTCGCTGCGCGTACGCGCCGGGCGCGGGCAAGGTCGGGCCGCTTTCGACGCTCTTCAGTCGGCTGGCGTGGTTGGAGACTGGCGCGAGCCGGACATCATCCGTGTCGCCCCCAACCCGTTGTACAACTCGACCGGGGATGTCGACCGTTTTGGAGAGCTTCTCGAGCGCTCGCTAAATCAAGCGGCGCGGTGAAACCCGATCGCCCGACGCTGCTGGTATGGGGCCTGAGCGCGCTTCTGTTCGCCGCCAGCGCGCTAGGGGCCTGGATACTGTCGGGCGAAAACACCGACGGACTGCTGGCGCTGATCGAGCGTCTTGAGTACCGAAGCGAGCATCGACCGCTGTCGACAACGCTGGTTTTCGGCTTGATATTCGCCCTGACCACCGGCCTGACACTGCCCACGGCCACCGTTCTATGCGTTGCCGCCGGGTACCTCTTCGGTACGCTGGTCGGCACGCTGGTTTCCATCGCCGGTGCTCTGGCCGGCGCGCTGATCACGTTCACGGGCACGCGGTTCGTTGCCGGAGAGCGCGTTCGCGATTTTCTCCTTCGCGGCCGTACGCACCGGCTTGTCCACCTGCTCGAACGCGATGCATTCTATTACCTGATGGCTTTGCGAGCGGTCCCGGTCGCGCCGTTTTTTGCAATCAATGCCGCCGGCGCGATGATCCGCATCTCGGCCCGCCGCTTTTTGCTGGCGACCGGACTTGGGCTGGCGCCGATCGTTCTGATCTACGTCAGCGTCGGTGCCGGCCTCGAAGCGCTGCTGGAAGCCGGACGCGTCAACGGCCTGGAGGTCATGCTTCGCCCGCGCGTGCTCGCACCGCTTCTAGCGCTGCTTGTGCTGCTGATGCTGGGCATCGCCGCGCGCCGCATCTTCCTTCGCAGACAAGGCAGACTCGGCAGTGATCAGGGCTGCGCCGGGGATGATGATCGCTCTGGCAACAATATCTTGAGCGGCAACGGCAGTCAGGAGCAATAAAGACCGTGCTTCCGGATGTAGGCCAATACGGTTGACGGCAGAAGAAAACGGGGATTGCGTCCACCCAGGATCTGCTGCCGGATATCGGTCGACGAAATCGCCAGCCGGGTCACGTTGACATTGCAGACGCAGCCTGCCGGTCGTGCCATCAACGAATCGGTCGTATCGACGAACCGGCGCTTGAGATCTGCGGCAAGCGTCCCGGAATATCCAGGCTCTGCATCCGGACGGGTCATCACGACCAGATGCGCCAGATCCAGCAAGCGCTGCCATTCATGCCAGCGATCGAGGTGGTTGGCCGCATCCTGCCCGAGGCAAAGCATGATGGGCATATCATCGACTTCGTTCCGGATGCTGGCCAGCGTATCGGCCATGTAAGACGGGCCGTCACGCTGCACTTCCCGGTCGTCGACGGACAGATCCGCATGCGGCGCCAGCGCCAGTTCCAGCATCGCCATTCGGTGTCGCGCCTCGGCCCAGGTGCCTTCTCTATGGGGCGGTTGACCGGCCGGGAGCAGCCGAAAATCGTTCACACCGAGCTGCTCCGAGACCTCGGCTGCGGCGCGCAAATGACCGTAGTGCACCGGATCGAACGTGCCGCCGAAGATTGCAATGGCTCGCTGCGACACCTTCAGGCTGCCCGGCTCGCGGCGCGTGGCTCACTGGCCAGGCCGGCGCACAAGCGCTCGAGTTCGAGCCAGAACTCGCCCTGGATCTGGCCTTTCGAGAGCAGGTCCAGACGGCTGAGTCGCGCGATCGCGGCCTCGAGCCTGCGCGGCCCGTTGCGCCGGATACAGGCCTCGATCGGCGGCTGCCTTGATTGCCAGACCTTCAGGTCGGCGAATACGCGCTGGGCGGATTCGCGCTGGGATCGACGCGCCACGTCCAGCGCGATTTCCAGTTCACGGCCCAGCGCCCAGAGCACCGCCGGTTCCGGGCTGTCGGATTCGCGCAGGCCACGAATGCAGCGCAGCGCGGCGCCGGGCTGACCCAGCATCACCAGTTCAGCCAGGCGGAAGGCGTCGAACCGAGCGCTGTCGGCCACGGCCCGTCGCACCTCGTCGAGTTGGAGCCGACTGTTCGGGAACAGCAACGCCAGCCGATCAACTTCCTGGGCTGCAGCCAGGAGATTACCCTCAAGCCGTTCGGCGAGGAAGTCGCAGACCTCGGTTTCGGCGCGCAGTCCTTTCTGGCCAATACGCGTGCCGATCCAGCGCGGAAGCCTGGCAGGTTTGACGCTCCAGGCCGGAATGTACACGCCCGCTTTTTCGATCGCCTTGACCCAGGCCGACCGCTCCTGCGCCAACTCCCATTGGTCGCAAATGATCAGCAACACGTCGTCGTGGCGGTCTTCTATCCACGTCCGGATGACTTTCCCACCCTCGGCACCCGGCTTTCCGGTGGGCAGGCGCAGTTCCACCAGCCTTCGGCTCGCGAACAGCGATCCCGTCTCGGTGGACTGACCCAGCTCATCCCATTTGAAGCTGCGGTCTGCGGTCAGCCGGATTCGTTCATCGATCCGCTCCGCGCGGCAGGCTTTACGCACTTCGTCGGCGGCCTCCTCGACGATCAGGCGTTCCGGGCCGGCAATCAGATAGACGGGCGAAATCCCCTTCGCCAGCTGCCCCGGCAGGCGCTCTGGATACAGCTTCACGTCAATTGCTTCGAGCGCGGCCGAACGATTCCAGCCGTCGAACCAGAGCTGCGGCCATGCTGCGCCTGAGATTCTCGCGCAACAACTCCTCTTCGGTCGTCGCGCCGAGGATTTCCTGTTCGTCAAACTGGAAATCGCGCTCCAGTCTGAGCGTGTCCGGCCCCAGCAACACGCCGCCGGAAGCGTCGACGAGGGTGAACTGCAGCTCGAAGACCAATTCAAATTCTCTTACGCGGGCTTCGCCCGAGATGCTCAACGCGCGACGCGTGATGCGCTCGCGCAAAATCCGAAGCTCGGCGATCCCCTGCCCTGGCCCTTCGGCAATCGTCACGCCGTTGCCGCGCAGCAGCAATTCCAGCTCACGCGCAAACGCGCTCGACGGATCCGGGACCTTGACCCAGGTTGTCGACATTTCGACAGGCAGGTCCGCCGCGCCGCGCAGCTTGAAGCCACAACCGGAGACGACAGCCGCCAGCAGAATCGCGACAGCGATCGACGCCGGCAGGCGGTCGCGCAGTCGCCTCACGGCCGTTTTCCGGTTCATGCGACCACCACGATATTCACCAGCTTGTCGGGAACAATAATGATCTTGCGAATCTCCTTGTCTGCGACGAATCGCGACACGTTTTCGTCGGCCATGGCCTGCTCCTGGAGCGCATCCCTGGTCGTGCCCGGCACGGCTTCGATGCGACCACGCACCTTGCCGTTGACCTGCACGACGACGGTGACCTTCTGCTGAACCAGCGCCGATTCGTCGAGTTCAGGCCAGCGCGCCCGGAGAATATCATCGTCGTGACCCAGCGCCTGCCAAAGTGCCTGGGCGATGTGCGGCGTTACCGGCGCGATCAGCCGAACCAGCGTTTCCCAGCCCTCGCGCGCGACAGCCAGTCCGGCGTCGTCGGCGGCCTTGAATCGCGCCAGATGGTTGCTGCATTCCATGACCGCGGCAATTGCCGTGTTGAACATGTAGCGACGGCTGAAATCGTCGCTGACCTTCTTGATCGTCTCGTGAATTCTGCGGCGCATCTCCAGTGCATCGTCGGACGCGTCCGCCGGCGGAAATTCGCCAGGGGTGCCGCTGTCGATGTGGTCGTGAACCTGCTGCCAGAGCCGCTTGAGAAAGCGCCATGCGCCCTCGACGCCGGCTTCGGACCACTGCAGGCTCTGCTCAGGCGGGGCGGCAAACATGGAGAAAAGTCTCACGGTGTCAGCGCCGTACTGCGCCACGAGAATGGCCGGATCGACGCCGTTATTCTTCGACTTGGCCATCTTTTCGACGCCGCCGAACTGCACCGGGCGACCATCCTCGGCGAGGTGCGCGGAAACGATCCGTCCCTCGGCGTCACGCTCGACCTCGACCCCGGACGGATTGAACCATGTCTTCCGTCCGCTCTGGTCTTCGCGGTACCAGGTGTCGGCCAGCACCATGCCCTGGGTCAGCAGGTTCGCGAACGGTTCGCGAGCTTCGAGCAGTTTGAATTCATTCATGACGCGGGTCCAGAACCGCGCATAAAGCAGATGCAGAATGGCGTGCTCTATCCCGCCGATGTACTGATCCACCGGCATCCAGGCGTTGGCCCGCGCGTCCACCATCGCCGAATCGTTGTCCACGCTCGGATAGCGCATGAAATACCACGACGAGTCGACGAACGTATCCATGGTGTCGGTTTCGCGCCGGGCCGACTTGCCGCACTTCGGGCATTCGCAGGCCACGAACGCCTCGCTCTTTGCCAGTGGACTGCCCGAGCCGTCGGGGACCAGGTCTTCGGGCAATTCGACCGGCAGATCGCTTTCCGGAACGGGCACATCGCCGCAATCGTCGCAATGGATGATGGGGATCGGGCAGCCCCAGTAACGCTGCCTGGAAATGCCCCAGTCGCGCAGGCGAAACTGGGTTCGGCGCTGGCCGAGACCCTTTTGTTCCAGCGCCCCGGCGATCGCATCGAAGCCGGCGCGGAAGTCCAGGCCGTCGTATTCGGCCGAATTGACCAGATGCACGTTGTCCTTGGCGATATACCAGTCCTGCCAGTTCGTCGGGTCGTATTCATGACCGGTCGCGTCGGGCTGGATGACCTGGACGATCGGCAATTGATACTTGTTGGCGAACTCGAAGTCGCGCTCGTCGTGGCCGGGTACCGCCATGATGGCGCCTTCGCCGTAGCCGATCAGTACGTAGTTGGCAATCCAGACCGGCAGTTCCCGTCCGGTCAGCGGATGCTCGACGCTGAAGCCGGTGGCAATTCCGCGCTTCTCCTGCACGGCCAGCTCGGCTTCCGACACCCCGCCGGTCGAACACGACCGAACGAATTCGGCGACTTCGTCACTTTGCCCGGCAGCAGCGCGCGCCAGTGGATGCTCCGGCGCCACCGCCATATAGGTCGCACCCATCAGGGTATCCGGGCGTGTCGTGAACACTTTCAGTTCGCCGCCGCTGTATGGAAAAACGATTTCCATTCCAACGCTCTTGCCGATCCAGTTGGCCTGCATGGCGCGCACGCGTTCAGGCCAGCCGTTCAGGTTGTCGAGTGCCGCCAGCAGATCCTCGGCGTAATCGGTGATCCGCAGGTAGTACATCGGAATTTCGCGCTTCTCGACCACAGCGCCGGTGCGCCAGCCCTTGCCGTCGATGACCTGCTCGTTGGCCAGAACGGTCTTGTCGACCGGATCCCAATTGACGGTGCCGGTCTTCTTGTATGCGATACCACGCTCGAGCATCTTGAGGAACAGCCACTGGTTCCAGCGATAGTAATCCGGATTGCAGGTGGCAAGCTCACGGCCCCAGTCGATCGCAAACCCCAGCTCCTTGAGTTGCGCGCGCATATGGGCGATGTTGTCGCGCGTCCACTTCGCCGGCGGCACCCCGCGCGCGATCGCGGCGTTTTCTGCCGGCAGGCCGAACGCATCCCAGCCCATCGGCTGCAGCACCGGCCGGCCGTTCATCCGGTGGAATCGGGTGATGACATCGGAGATGGTGTAGTTGCGCATGTGCCCCATATGAAGATGCCCGGACGGGTACGGAAACATGCTGAGACAGTAGAAAGCATCGGCGCCGGGTTCATCCGGGGCGCGATGAGCGTCAGAGGATTCCCAGCGCTCGCGAATCGAGGGCTCGATCGCGGCTGGGTTATACGGTTCGGTCACGGTGTTTCAAGACATCATGGTCGCTACCGAAATGGTAACCGGAAACCTGCGGCAGTATGCGATGCCGGAAGAACACGCCGCGCAGCGAACCGCGACCGGAAGACCGGTCGCGGTCGACGAGCTAGTGTGAATCAATTATTGCCGTTATTGCCCGACTCGTCGGCTTCGGCTTCAAATTCGCCATCTTCGGTGAGGTCGTTCCAGGCCTGACCGGCCTCGTCCATCACGGCCTGAGCCCGGGCACTGAGCGAATCCCATTGTTCACCGGAATATTCTCGCGCGTCCTCGAGCGCCTGCTTAGCCTGCTCACGGGTCTCGCGGGTTTCTTCCATGGCCTGGTCCCAGGCCTCACTTCCACGTTCCATGCCCGAGTTCATCATGCCGCGAGCCCTCGTGTTGGCTTCGTTGGCCAGTCGAACCGCTTCCTGCCACGCCTGTTGTGCTTCCGTCTGCGCCGCGCCCATCATCTCTCCGGCACGGTTGCCGATCTCATCGACCGTGCTCGAAGCGTTCTCCACGCTGTCGTCGTAGATTTCTTCTGCCGCATCAGACGATTCTTCGGCGGCTTCCCCTATGGCCTGCTGCGCTTCCTCGACCTCGCTCTGGTCTTCCTCGGCCTGACAGCCCGCCAGCAAGATGACCGCGACAACCGCCGCCGGAATTGCGCTGTATGAATTTCTCATGATCTGTTCCTCTCGATTAGTTAAGCCTTAACGTACCATATGCAGCAATCGGCGCCAAAGTTCAAGCTGGCCACAGCGACCGTCTCACCCCGACGCCTTGGAAAAAGTCCGGAAAATCATTGTCCAGCAGATCCCGCAGCCTTCCATTTATCGCCCGCACGCTGATGCCGCGCGAGGTGCAGGTCAATGCACTGATGGCAGTCACGCTGGGCGCACTGGAGGGCGGCCTGCTGGGGATCATCGTCAAGACCGGATTCGACCAGGTCGCGTCGCCGGTGCTGGTAAACCTCGCCGTTGCGATGGTCGCCGGCGCACCGGCTTTTGCAAACGCGGCAAGCCTGGTCTTCGCGAATCTCGCCCACGGCCGGCACAAGACGCACTGGGTGTCTTCGCTGATGGCGGCGTGCGCGATTTGTGCCGTTTTGATCGCGTTGTCGCCGGTCAGCGCACCCGGGCTGGTCTGGCTGGTGTTCTGGATGATCGCCGCACGTCTTTGCTGGGCCGGCGTCATCACGCTTAGAGCCGCCATCTGGCGCGCGAACTTTCCCCGCCACGTTCGCGCCAGGATCACCGGCCGTATCGCGGTGACTTATTCGCTGCTGATCGCGGTAACGGCAGCAGCCACCGGCATCGCAATGGAATTTCACCCCCAGGCATGGAGACTGACCCTGCCGTCCAGCGCACTCCTGGGACTTGCCGCGGCGTGGCGCTACCGACGTTTCACAGTGCGCGGCCACGGGCGCCTGTTGCGCGAGGAGGCCGGCGCCTCCGGGACCGCGCGGGTGCGACTGGCCGACGCCATCGATGTCCTGAAGAGCGACCGCTGGTATCGACGGTACATGGCCACGATGTTCGTGTTCGGGGCGGGCAATCTAATGGTTATTGCGCTGCTGGTGATCATTCTTACCGAGCAGCTCGGCGTATCGAGACTGGTTCAGGTTCTGATCACGACGACAATACCGCTATTGGCGCTGGCGGCTTTCACGCCGGTCTGGGCGCGCTTTCTGGATCAGGTGCATATTCTCGACTACCGCGCCCGGCACTCGTGGATGTTCGTCGCGACCATGGCGCTGTTCGTACCCGGTGCCGTATTCGATCAACTCTGGTTGTTCGTTATCGGCGCGCTGGTTCTTGGCGCCGCGTTTGCCGGCGGCCGGCTGGGCTGGAACCTCGGCCATAACGATTTCGCCAGCGACGGCCGCTCCACGCTGTACATGAGCATCCACGTCACGCTGACCGGCATTCGCGGCCTGATTGCACCGCTGGTGGGTGTCGGCCTTTACCAGTGGCTGGAAAGCACCCAGCCCGGCCGGGGCAGATTCGTCCTGGTTTTTCCCTTCATGCTGACGCTGGCCGGTGCCGTTACTTTCGTTGTACTTGCCCGCTTGCGCCGACGGGAAATGGAACCTGGGAAAGGGTGAACGAAGCATCTGCCCAGCCCAACTATCGCTCTGCGGCGCAAGCGTCTGGTGAAGTGCGCCCGAAAGACACCGGCAGTCGCGACGGCCGAACAGTGGCCAATGGCCCGAGCGCAGCCGCTGTTCGTATACCCATGACGGGCAGCGCTATGTTCAGCTGTCCGGGTTCGCCGGCGGCGGATCGCCCCAGAGCTCTTCCAGTCGATTATCCCGGCCGCAGCTCCACCGGTAGTAGTTGTAGCGGACCGAATTTTTCTGATAATAGTTCTGATGATAATCCTCGGCCGGCCAGAACGCCTTGGCGTCCTCGACAGGGACGATCACCGGCGCGTCGAATCGCCCTGAATCGATGACGGCCTGCTTCGAAGCATCGGCCAGCTCACGCTGACGTTCGCCATGCACGAAGATCACCGGCCGGTAACTCTCCCCTGCGTCGCAGAATTGGCGGTTGTCGGTGAGCGGATCCACATTCACCCAATAGGTATCCAGCAGTTCTTCATAGCCGACAAGGTCAGGATCGTATTCGACCTGCACCACTTCGACGTGTCCGGTACGGCCGCTGGTGACCTGTCTGTAGGTCGGGTTTTCGATGTCGCCGCCCATGTAACCCGACGTGGTGGATATCACGCCATCGAGCTTGTCGTAGGGTGGTTCCATGCACCAGAAGCAGCCGCCGCCGAAAGTTGCTACGCGTGTCTCCGCGACTGCAAGCGTCGCCGTCGAAGTCAGAACAGCCAGCAGGATGGCTGTCAGCCGGATTCGGCTGAAGCGGCTCATGCCCTAAGCTCCGGTAGTTCCTGGCCTTCGACAACGAACTGCAGCGCCAGACCGTTATTGCACCATCGTTGGCCGGTGGGCGGCGGGCCATCGTCGAATACATGGCCCTGATGACCGCCGCAGTTGGAGCAGTGGTACTCGGTGCGCGGCCAGATCAGCTTGAAATCCTTTTTCGTGTCGATGGCAGCGTCGTCGATCGCACGGGTAAAGCTGGGCCATCCGGTGCCGGAATCGAATTTGTGTTCGCTGGAAAAAAGCGGCTGATAACACGCCGCACAGATATACGTGCCGTCTCGCTTCTCGTCGTTCAGCGGACTGGTCCCCGCCCGCTCGGTCTTTTCCCGGAAAAGGATGTCGAACCGTTCCTTCGGCAGGATCTGCTTCCACTCTTCCAATGTCTTGCTGCTCATGCCTTCCTCGTTTCCGCCTGTGGGTAAATCGTCTTCTTGCTGTGCGCCGGCATGCAGCAGAAAGCCGCCGCCAACGGCACCTAGACCAATTCCAGTGAGTATTTGTCTGCGTTTCATGCTGAGCCTGATCTCCAGTCTGGTTGTTTTGGGATCATTGCGCAATCGCTGTTCAGAGGCCGTGATCGGAAAACGCTTTAGCCGACTGCGAGAATATCCTGATGATCTGGACCGGAATCGGCAGGGAAACCTTGCGCCGTAACAAAATCGCGCCCGGACGGATGCCGTCCGGGCGCGTGCAGCTGTCGTTTCGGCCTGGCACACTGACGTGTGGCGGGAGCAGGCCCAAGACACAGCCGATACCTACTCCATCGTGCGTGTACCACCGCGTAGCGGATCGCCTGTCCAGCCGAGTTCGTCCCATTCGACGTACTGGTTGCCTGGATCATGGCAGTCCGTGCATCCTCTTACGATACCGCCCGCGCCCAGCGCCTGGTCGGCCGGGGCGACCTGGTGATTGACGGTCAGGAACATTGTCGTGTCCACGAAATCATAGGTACCGCTGTATTCCTGGCCTGTATAGAGCGCACCGTCTTGCAGCGCGAGGTCCCAATCGAATTTGCCCCAGTAAGGATTCGGTCCACCGGCGGTCCCGAACAGATGCGGCACAGAGACCGTCTTGGTGACCGGATCGACCACCTGGTTGCCGACCATCAGCTTGAACGGGCGGATCATCGCATCGGGGTCGTTGCGGTTGCCCAGCGGCGTCGCCAGCGGAATCGGCACTTCGTCGTACTTGTCGTTGACCCCGACGACTTTTCGATCCCACTTGCCGTTGAACCAACGCAGCACCGGGCGGACGTTGAATTCCCAATTGAAGGTGCCTTTCTTCTTGTCATAGGCTGCACGGCCGGTATCCGGGTCGATCGGGATCGGGCTGATGTTCTGCCCGGCATCGGACCAGTACCATTCGGTCTTGGTCGAGACCGCCTTCGCGATCGCCGGGATGTGGCACGTCTGGCAGGCGAGGCGCTCATGCCAATTGGCAAAGAACAGCGTGTGTTCCGATGCGGTGCCGTCATGGACGACGTCCTGGGAGCCGTGACAGTCGGTGCATTGCTGCATTTCGCCTTCGTAAACGGAGTGCAATTCCTGGCCGGCGATCCCGTGATTGACCGCGCCGGTCTTGGGATCATGATTGGCGGCATGGCAGGCAACGCATTCGAAGTTGGCGCCGTCGACACCCATGTGCGCGTCGAGATCGGCGCTGGGATTGATCATCGCGCTGGAAATGTCGCCGTGCTTGACGTTGTCGCCACCGCCGGCAAACGCGTGACAGCCAATGCAGTTCTTGCGTTTCGGCACGGAATCGACCGTGATGCTCCTGGCAACGAGATTGAGATCAACGCTCGGATCGGGCATGCCACCACTGGTCTTGCCTTTCTTGTACGTACCGGACTGATCGTGACAGACCAGGCAATCGACGTTCTCGGGGTTGGTGAAATCGTAACTGTTGTCCTTCCAGCCGTAACCAACGTGGCATTGCGTGCAGCGTGCTTCATTCGTATCGGTGGCGATGCAGAAATTGTTGATCAGATCGCGCTTGCCGAGAATCATGCCCTCGAGGCCGTCGATGTTTTCGATGCTGCCGGCCCACTTGAAGTGTCCGGAGTCCAGCATCTGGGTGCCGGCCTCTTCATGGCACTGCAGACACGATGCGGTGCCGTCATAGGGCTGTTCGCTGAAGAACTGCTCGTGGAGATCGACACCGTTCTGCTCGGCCTGTGCCACGACGTCTTCGAGCGCCAACGTCGTCCCGGCCGCGGCCTCCACGGCGAATGCGCCGATCGGAACCAGGGTCAGTGCGAGCAGAAGAATCGACAGGATATGAGAAGTGAAACGGTGGGGCGGGGTATCGAATTTACGGACGTCGTTCATGGCCACTCCTTTGCATGCGACGTTGAGAGGAATATCCTTGCGGACGAAAGCGATTATTCAATACGTTTCTAATTTAGATTTGACATTTATCAATTTTATCTAATTAAGTATTCTGAATTTTAGTTGACTTTAATTCTCCGCTTTCTGATCGCCTCTTCAAATGCGCATCCCGTTGACCCTCCCCGAAGAATGTTATAACATTACGTTTATTCTCAAATAACCGGTTTCCTTCTCGTCATGACTTACAACACACTTGCAAGATCGATCTCGCTGGCGTTGGCCAGTGCCTGGCTGTTTTCTGCGCCCGCCGGCGCGCAGGAGTCCGAACCCGAAGTGGTCGAGCTCGAAGCGCTGGAGGTCAAGGCGCTTCCTCAAGGGGGTACCACGCTCGATTCCACCCGCCCGGTTCAATTGCTGACCGGCGAATACCTGGACGATCGCAAGGAAGCCACCCTGGGCGAAACGCTTCAAGCCGAGCCGGGTATCCACAGCACCTACTTCGGCCCCGGCGCCGGCCGCCCGGTTATTCGCGGCCTGGGGGGTTCTCGGGTACGGATCACGGAAAACGGCCTCAATTCACTGGACGCCTCGGCGCTCAGCCCGGACCACGCCGTTTCGGCCGAGCCGCTGCTGATCGACCGCATCGAGATCCTGCGCGGGCCGTCCAACCTGTTGTACGGCTCGACCGCCAGCGGCGGTGTCGTGAACCTGGTCGACAACCGCATTCCCGAGCAACGTCAGGCGTTTGGCGGCGCGGTCGAACTACGTGCCGGGACCGCTGCCGACGAACTCGCCGGCGTGGCACGCATCGACGGTGGATTCGACGCGTTCCAGTTCCATTTCGACGGTTTCAAGCGCGACACTGACGACTACGAAATTCCCGGATTTGCATTCACCCCCGAACGACTCGCCGAACTCGACGACGAAGAGCGCGACGAGCAGGTTCGAGGACGGCTGGAAAACAGCGCCCAGGAAAGCGAGGGCGGCAGCATCGGCTTTTCGCTGGTCGGCGATTGGGGATTCGCCGGCGTCGCTTACAAGCGTTTCGATACCAATTACGGAATTCCCGGCGGCGGCCACGCCCACGAGGAAGAGCACGGCGACGATCATGGAGACGGTCATGACGACGATCATGACGACGACCACGGTGATGATCATGGCGACGACCACGGCCACGAAGGTGAAGAAGAAAGCGTCAGCATCGGACTTGAGCAGGAGCGCTACGAGTTCAAGGCCGGTTTGTACCAGCCACTTTCCGGCATCGACGAGATCAACTTCAAGCTGGTAAGCAACGACTACCAGCACATCGAATTCGAAGGCAGCGAGATCGGAACGGTATTCAACATCGAGGCCACGGAATGGCGCGCCGAGGCCAGGCACCTGCCGCTGGGCGGCTTCTCCGGCGTTTTCGGTATCCAGTATGAAGACAACGATCTCGAAGCCATCGGCGAGGAAGCGTTCGTGCCGCCGGCCAACACCGAATCGCTGGGAATTTTCCTTGTTGAAGAATTAGACCTCGACCCGTTCAGGCTCTCAGCCGGTCTGCGCTACCAGAACGACGAAGTCAGCCTGGCCAACGGATTGGCGGTCGACGGCATTTCCAGCCGTGATTTCGACTCGTTCTCGGTCAGCGCCGGTGCGCTCTGGCGGGTGTCCGACGATTGGCAGACCAGCCTGAACTGGCAGCGTTCGCAGCGCAGCCCGACCCAGGAGGAGCTTTTCGCCAACGGCCCGCACATCGCGACTCAGGCTTTCGAGATCGGCGACCCTGCGCTGGGCAAGGAAACCTCCAACAACGTCGACTTCGGCATCCACAAGCACAGCGGCATGTTTCACCTCCGTCTCGACCTGTTCTACAACAACATCGACGACTTCGTCTATCTGGTCAACATCGGTGAAATCGAGGACGAACTACCTGTCCAGGTCTGGAGCCAGGCTGACGCAAATTTCTGGGGTGCCGAGCTGGAGGCCAGCATCCTGTTCGAAGGCACTGCGGTGGGTGACCTGGAATGGCGATTCTTTGCCGACTCGGTCGAAGCCGATCTCAAGGCCGGCAACGGCGAAGTGCCGCGGCTTTCGCCGGGTCGGGTCGGAACCGGTCTGGACTGGCATCGCGGAAACCTGCGGGCAAACGTCAATTACCACCGGGTATTCGAGGTCGACGAGGTGGCTGAATTCGAAACCCGGACCGGCGGCTACGACGCGCTGAGCGCAAACGTGGCATATCGGCTGATGGTCGATTCAAGCGAGATCGAGTTCTTCCTGAAGGGCGACAATCTACTGGACCAGACCCAGCGCGTTCATACATCGTTTCTGAAGGATCTCGCTCCGCGACCGGGCCTGAACGTCACCGGCGGCGTTCGCGTTCTTTTTTGACGGCTCGGTTCATTCCCTGCACGCTGGGCGGCCTCGTGGCCGCCCTTTTTTTTCACCCGTCCGAGCTAAGCTGAGTCGATGTCATCGATCCGCTCGGTACGCATCCCCGAATTGCGCGCAGCCCCCGGTATACAGGCGCGCGCAGGCACCGTAAACGAACTCGCCCGGTTTCTCTCGGATCATCGCAGAATCGTGATTCTGACCGGTGCCGGCTGTTCCACCGGTTCCGGCATTCCCGCCTATCGCGACGAATCCGGTCGCTGGCGGCGGCGCCAACCGATCTTCTATCAGGATTTCATCCGCGACCCGGCAATGCGTCGGCGCTACTGGGCGCGCAGCTACTTTGGCTGGCGCATCATGCAGCATGCCGAACCCGGGCTTACGCACTCGGCGCTGGCGTCGCTGGCGGGCACCGGCCGAGTGTCCGGCTTTATCACCCAGAACGTGGATGGGCTGCATCAACGCGCAGGGCACGCCGAGGTCATCGAGCTGCATGGCGGCCTGGCACGGGTGCTGTGTCTCGATTGCGGGCTGGGCAGCTCCCGTAACGGGCTGCAGCGGCGGCTGGAGTCGCTCAACCCGGAATGGGCGCCGGAAGTCCTCGACATCAATCCCGACGGCGACGCCGAGCTCGACGAACAGGCCTACCCGGGCTTCCGCATCGCCGATTGTGTGGCGTGCGGCGGGACGCTTAAACCGGACGTCGTGTTTTTCGGCGAATCCGTTCCGCGCGACCGCCTGGCCGCCGCCGACGCGCTGGTCGAAAACGCCGACGCCATGCTGATCGTCGGCACATCACTGGTTGTCTGGTCCGGATTTCGCCTGGCCCGGCGTGCGGCCGAACGCGGAATCCCGATCGCGGCGGTCAACAACGGACTTACCCGAGCCGACGGCATGCTGACCTTCAAGCTTGAGGGCGATTGCGGCTCGGTCATGCAGGAAGCGCTGCGGCGCCTTATTGAATGAGGGTTGGATTGCCGGTGAATATGCGGCTGTAAATCTTCGTGATCTGCGCAATGTCGAGAGCGCGCGAATTCTCGTGCTCGAAAGCCGGCGCGAGGCAGCCGCGCATCTCAGCAACGGCGGGCACCGCTCCAGCGCTACGCGCATTTAGAACGTGACGCAAATCGCAGAAGAAATTCAGCGAAGTTGCTATATTGCTGACCCTTGTCGAAACATCCTGATTCGGGGTTGCGGCTATCGATTCGCGAGGCGAGTTGACCCGAAAACACGAAACCTTGCCGGACAGATGCGTGGAATCTGAAAGTGTCTGAAATCATTCTCGAGCTGTCTCTGAGCCGATCATCGGGTGTACTCGCGGGCGTCGTGGCCTCACTTGCCCAGGCCGGAATCGAACTCAGAACGCAGAGGGTTCGGCGCGCGACCGAAGGTCGAGGCGGCTGGCTCACGGTCAATGCAGTCGGGGAGCCGCCGGCGCCGGAAACAATGGCAAAGTATCTCAGCGACACCCGCGGCGTGGAAAAGCTGATGCGCATGATTGTCGACGGCGAAGTTGTCATGGCCGAAGGCAAACCGATTGAGGATCAGATTCAGCTCGACGATCTGACCGAGCTCTGGGCCGGCAGCGAGGCTGAATCCGGGATGGCTCAGGCAATGCCTGCGAAGGCTTCGCAGGAAACCCAGCCGGAAGTCCGGCCAGCGGCTCCGCCGGCAGTTCAAGCAATCGCACCGGCAGCCTCTTTGCCTGCCGTCGAGGATATGCCGATTCTTTCAGAGCCCGAGACATCTGGTGTGCGGGATGTCGCGGAAGTCTCGGACCCACCGCCGATTCCGACATCGGATCCTGTCGATGGCGAATTCATCGAACGCGGGGTGAAGCAGGACCCGGCCGCGCCGCCGGGTTCGATCGAACCGCCATTGAAAAGCGACACGCCGCCGCCGGAATTTGCTGCGGATCAAACCGCCGAAGGTGACCTCGCCGACGCCGTGCACGATGAATCTGGATCGACCGACACGCCAGACCCCGACAGTCCCGACGACGAAACCCGAACAGCGCGTATGGGCGCGACGGTTCGCCGGAGGCGGCGACGGCGACGGTGAGCAGTTAGCGCCTGGAAGGAAAAAACATGTCGGCAATCGATGACGCCCGGCGACCGCACGCGGGGTAGACTTGCGCGATTGCCTTCCCGGATCACCAGCGTGAATCAACATCAATTTCCGCACCTGTTCCAGCCGCTGGACCTCGGCTTCACCACCCTGCCGAACCGCTTGCTCATGGGATCGATGCACACCGGCCTCGAAGACCGGGTCTGGAACTACGACAAGCTCACCGCATATTTTGTCGAGCGCGCGCGCGGCAAGGTCGGACTGATGGTGACCGGCGGCATCGCGCCCAACCGCCGCGGGTCGCTGGCACCGCTGGCCTCCAAGCTGACCAATCGCTGGGAAGTGCTGCGCCACCGCAAGCTCACAGCGGCCGTACACGACGCGGGTGGACGCATCTGCATGCAGATCCTGCACGCCGGTCGTTATTCATACCATCCGTTTTCGGTCGCGCCCAGCGCCATCAAGGCACCGATCAATCCATTCAAGCCCAGGGCGCTCTCGGCCTCCGGGGTCGAGAAACAGATTCGGGACTTCGTGCGCTGCGCGAAGCTGGCGCACAAGGCCGGCTACGACGGCGTTGAGGTGATGGGGTCGGAAGGCTATTTCATCAACCAGTTCCTGGTGCCGCGAACCAACCATCGGCAAGACCAATGGGGCGGATCGTTCGAGGACCGCATGCGCGTACCGGTGGAAATCGTTCGTCGGACCCGAGAAGCCGTCGGCCGTGAATTCATCATCATTTACCGGCTTTCGATGCTCGACATGCTGGCCGACGGCAACAGTTTTCAGGAAGTCGTGCAACTTGGCAAAGCCATCGAGCAGGCCGGCGCCACAATCATCAATACCGGCATCGGCTGGCACGAAACGCGCATTCCGACGATCGCCACATCGGTACCGCGCGCCGCGTTCACCTGGGTCACGCGCAAGATGCGAGATGAAGTCTCGATTCCGCTGGTGACCACAAACCGCATCAACATGCCGGAGACCGCGGAAAAGGTTCTGGCAGACGGCGACGCAGACATGATTTCCATGGCAAGACCCTTCCTGGCCGACGCCGACTGGGTGGTCAAGGCCGGCGCCGGCCGGGTCGATGAGATCAATACCTGCATCGCCTGCAACCAGGCGTGTCTGGACCACGTTTTCGAGAACAAGAAAGCCAGCTGCCTGGTCAACCCGCGCGCCGGTCGGGAAACCGAGCTCTTGATCGAGCCGGCCTCAGCGCCGAAAAAGGTCGCGGTCGTCGGCGCTGGACCCGCCGGCCTTGCCGCAGCCACAACGGCCGCCAGGCGCGGTCACGAGGTCACCTTGTTCGATGCCGACGACCGGATCGGTGGCCAGTTCAACATGGCCAAGCGCATTCCCGGCAAGGAGGAATTCGTCGAGACGCTGCGCTATTTCAACCGTTTGATCGAATTGCACGGCGTGGACGTTCGTCTGGGCAGTCGCGTCGACGAATCAGGCCTCGCGGCCGGTGGATTCGACGAGATCGTCATTGCCACCGGGGTGCGGCCGCGCGACCCGAAGATCACGGGTCAGGACCATCCGATGGTGCTGAGCTATCTGGACGTGCTCAAGGGCGACAAACCGGTGGGCCGCCGGGTTGCCGTGATCGGTGCCGGCGGCATCGGTTTCGACGTTTCGGAATTCCTGCTGCACGAAAACGTTCCCGATCAGCCGGACCCGGAAGCAGTCGATATCGAGAAGTTCTTCGATGAATGGGGCGTCGACATGGACTTTGAATCACGCGGCGGCGTGGAAGGCGTCAAGCCCGATCGCGCCGCCCCCGCGCGCACGATCTGGATGTCGCAACGCAGCAAGGGCAAACCTGGTGCCGGCCTGGGCAAGACCACGGGCTGGATTCACCGGACCACGCTCAAGAATCACGGCGTTGAGATGCTTTCAAACGTTACCTACGACCGTATCGACGACGCCGGTCTTCATCTGACCGTCACCGCCAAGGACGGCAGCACGAAGGCGCGCCTGCTGGAGGTCGACAATATTGTGCTGTGCACCGGCCAGATCTCTGAGAACGCGCTATACGAATCGCTGAAGGCGAATGGCAAGCCGGTGCACCTGATCGGCGGCGCCAAGCTGGCCGCAGAGCTGGACGCCAAGCGTGCGATCGACGAAGGGACACGACTGGCTGCTGCGCTTTGAGGCCGGCCGCATCGGCGGCGATACGGGCCTGCAATTCGCCAGATCCAGGGCGCTGCCCCGCTGATATTTTATAAAGGCATGACGACAGAAACTGGCAATGCTCGGGACACCTGATCACGCCCGCCGCGCTTGGCGCGGTAAAGCGCTTCGTCTGCGCGCCGAATACAGTCTTCCCAGCTTTCTCCCCTGGCCTGATACTGGACCACGCCGAAGCTGGCGGTCAACACAAGGCGATGGCCGGCGATTTCGAATGGCGCCTGAGACAGCACCGACCTGAGCCGCTCGGCAACTTCTTCGGCCTGATCCAGACCCGCGCCGGGCAACAGCGCCAAAAATTCCTCGCCACCGAACCGGAATGCCACGTCGTCGCCGCGCACCACTCGGCTTATCCGATGCGCCACCTCAGTCAGAACCCGATCGCCGACCTGATGACCGAATTTGTCATTGATCTGCTTGAAGTGGTCGAGATCGAACAGCAACACCGACAGTTCCTGACCGTGCCGGTCGGCACGCTGCATATACGTGCCCGCGATTTCGTCCAGCGATAGTCGGTTATTCATGCCGGTCAGCGGATCCCTTTCAGCCAGATCGGCAAGCTCGACCTGTTTTTCCCTGAACATCATCACCGCAAACGCCATGGTCAGCAGAAAACCGAAGACCATGGCGGCCAGAAACGCCACGGTCTGAACATCACCCTGGGTGAACGGGACGCCCGGCACCAGAGCCGCAAGGGACCGCAAGGCCATCACCGCAGAAAATCCAAGCAGCAAGACGGCCGCCATGCGCTGAAAGATCCGCATGCCGGCACGCTCGCTGCACCAAAGCAGCAGCCCGGCCCATCCGAGCAGAAGCATATGCAGCGCCGCAAAAACCAGAACTCGCAGGCTCGAATTCTCGCGAAGCGGATCCAGCACGAACCCGGCGACGAAAAGCGCAGCAATTACGGCCAGCAGGGCCGCACTTCGGACATGATTGCCGAGGTAGCGCTGCACCCCGGTCAGCACGAACACGAACCCCAGTGAAATCATCAGGTTGGCAAGTCCGGCGCCGATATCTTCTGGCAACGGCAATGCACCGAAGAGCGACAGCGTGCCCACCAGATGGCCCAACCCCAGCGCCATTCCGGCGCCGAGCCAATCGAGCAGAGCGCGGGCACGCATTCCGGCCTGGTAGATGCCCAGCATGGTCGCGGCCATCAGGAATCCACTCACGCTCGAGGCGAATGCCATCGTCCGCATATCCAGCGCCAGCAAATCGTAGTTCACAAATTTCCGGTCAACTCGGTTAATAGGTATTGGGTTGGTGAATCCCGCTCAGAAACAATTTTGCAATATAAATGCCAACGCCAGCATATGCGTGCTGCATATCTCAATAAGAGTACCAAAATCGCTAATATTTCGCTATTCGGATCGATAATTTCGGGGTCAATGGCGTTGGCCGTCTACAGCGTGCTGCATCAATGCGCGCAAAGCGGCAGGCTTGACCGGCTTGAACAGACGCTGAAAGCCCAGATTGCCAAGTCGCTCACCAAGTTCCTCCTCCCGATCGGCGGTGAGCACCAGCACCGGCATATCGAATCCGGCAACGCAACGGACCTCTTCGCTGACAGAAATACCGTCGTCGCCTCCGGCAAGATGAAAATCAGCAATGATCAGGTCAACTCCGGGATGCGCCCGGGCGATGGCTTCGTCTCGATTTGCCGCGGTGCAAACCCGGCAGCCCCAACGCTCCAGCAGCATTCGCATGCCATCGAGAATTTCCCGGTCATCATCGATGCACATGACTTCCAGGCCTTTGAAATGCTGCCTGGACCCCGCGGACGACCGCGCGTCATCGATCAGCGATTCCCCTGAGCGGCTGCTAGCCTGCCCTACCGTTACGGTGAAAACGCTACCACGGCCAGGCCGGGAACGCAATTCCAGCGGGGCATCAAGCATGCGACAGATTCGGCGACAGATCGAGAGGCCGAGCCCCAGCCCCTGATCGAACTCCGAGCCATCATCGGAAATTCCGAGCCGCTCGAACTCGTCGAAAATGCGCTCCTGCTCCGAGGCCTCAATGCCCGGCCCGGTGTCCCATACCTCGACGCTCAGACGCTGCCCCCGCAGCCGGCAACCAACCAGGACGCCGCCGGTACGCGTATACCTAAGCGCGTTGTTGACCAGGTTGAAAAGGATGCGCTGGAGCAATTTTGGATCGACGTAAATCCAGTGCACGCAGGGCCGAACCCGCAGCCGCAGACCTCGGCGCTCGGCCAGCGCCGAGAACTGTCGCTCTATCTTTTCCAGCAGCTGCGCGGCAGATACCGTGTTCCAGTTCGGATGCAGCGCGCCCTGGTCAAGCCGGCTGATATCGAGCAGCGCCGACAGCAGTTCTTCGGCTACGCCCAGGCTGTGATCGACCCTTCGTGCCAGTCGTGCCTCATCTGATTCAAGATGCCCCACTCTCTGACTGAGATTCGCCGAGAACAGGCGCGCCGCGTTCAAGGGTTGCAGAAGGTCATGGCTTGCTGCTGCGAGGAACTTGGTCTTGCTCCGGTTGGCGTGCTCGGCATCTTGCTTGGCGACTTCCAGAGCCTGCATTGTCGCGCGCAGCTCGCGCGTGCGCTTGTTGACCTGTTGCTCCATCGTGTCGTAGGCGCTTTTGAGTTCGGCCTCGTTCTGCTTGAACCCGGTAATGTCGGTATACGTCGTCACGTAGCCGCCGCGCGGCATCGGATTGCCGCGAATCTCGATCACGCGACCGTCTTCATGGTGGCGCTCGAAAACATACGACGTACCGCGCCGCATGTGATGCATTCTTCTATCCATGGCCGCCTCGATCTCGCGGCTGCTCGCGCCGTGCCGCCGCTCGAGGTTGAATCGGATCAGCTCCTCTACCGGTCTTCCGAGGTAGACCATGTCGGCCGGGTAGCCCAGCAATTCAACGTAGGCCCGATTCCAGCTGACCAGCCGGAGATCGGAATCGACCACGCTCACGCCCTGGCTTATGTGGTCCAGCGTGGCTTCCAGGAGATCGCGATTGAACTGTATCGCGCTGGACGTTTGCTCCAGTAACGCAAGCGCCTCGTCGGTATCCATACCGCTTCGACGCAGTCCGGCAGTAAGAACAGTCCGGGCTGATGCCGAGCCGATGCAGCCCGACAGCAGGCGCTCTGTAAAACCGACCAGCTCGGCGTTCGCCGGCACCCGTTCAAACTCGCCGAACCCGGTCTCGAGGTCTCGATCGAGTGCATTGGCGAATGCGAGGTCGACCTGTTCCCGGCCGATGAAGCTCATCGCCAATCGGCGCAACTCACCGACGGTCACCGGACGCAGCGAATCGCGCCGGCCAAGCAGCATTGGCAGGGTGGGTCGACGCCGCCGTACCCACAGTGAAATCGAAACGAGCGCCGCGACGTTCAGCGACAGCCCCAGAAGCACGGCTGCATTCAGCCCGGGCTGTGCCCAGGACGGCCACGCAGGCAGCATCGATGGAATGAAGATCAGCACCAGCCAGCTGCCGAGGCCGAACATCAGCCCGGCCATGGCGCCTTCACGACTGGCGCGCGCCCAGTAGACCCCGAAAACCAGTGCAGGCGCAAACTGGATTGCTGCGGCGAAGGCCATCAGACCAATGGCGGAAAGCGCATCGGCCGATGGCAGGGCAAGGTAGTAAAGCCAGCTGACGACGGCCAGCGCCAGAATCGTGACACGCCGGCTGTGCAGCAGCCATCGTCCGAAGTGCCGGCCTCGATGCAGCTTCAACTGCATCAGCATCGGCGCAATCAGGTCGTTGCTGACCATTGTCGCAAGCGCCACGGTCGCCACGATCACCATCCCGGTGGCCGCCGAAAAGCCGCCAATGAAGGACAGCAACGCAAGATCCGCCCGGTCACCGCTCATCGGGAGGCTGAGCATGAACATATCGGCATTGACCCCCGGCCCGGACAACCGCTCGAGGCCGGCGACGGTGATCGGAACGACCAGCAGCGTGAACATGACCAGGTACAGCGGAAACAGCCAGCGCGCCGTATTGAGATCGTCTGCACCTTCGTTCTCGACGAAGGTCACCTGAAACTGGCGCGGCAGGCACAGGATGGCCGCACCGGCCAACAGCGTCTGCACCCAGAACCCCTGCGGCAGGCTGCCCGGCATGAAAAGTCCGCGGTACTCGTCGCTGTCGGCGATCGTACGTGCAAGACCGCCCGGCCCGTCGAGCAGCGTGAACAGGGCCCACAATCCGACCGCAGCGAACGCGACGAGTTTGATCAACGACTCGAACGCCACAGCCATCACCATGCCGCGATGGTGCTCGCTGGCCTCCAGCCGCCGTGCGCCGAAGAGTATCGCGAACACACCCAACGCAAGCGCCAGCACCAGTGCCAGGGAAGCCTCCGAAAGCGTTGGCGAATCATCGGCAATGATCACCAGCCCGCTTGTGACCGCCTTGAGCTGGAGCGCGATGTAGGGAATCGAGCCGAGTACAGCCGCCAACGTGACCAGCACCGCAAGCGGTCGCGACTTACCGAACCGGTGGGCGATGAAGTCGGCGATGGACGTCAGCCGCTGCTCCCGTGCGAGCTTGAGAATGCGGTGCATCAGGTCATGCCCGAAGATCAGCACCGCAATGGGGCCGATGTAAATGGTCGCGAACAGCCAGCCGTCCGAAGCGGCACTGCCAACAGCGCCGAAGAACGTCCAGGACGTGCAGTACACCGCCAGTGAAAGGCTGTAGATGACCGCCCGGGTACGCTTACCCAGACGATGGGCCGGCACCCGGTCGCCGAACCACGCCAGTGCAAAAAGCAGGCCGACGTAGGCCAGCGCGATCAGCGCGATTAGTTGCGGAGAAAACATCGTTGCGGCGAAAACATCAGCGTCTACAGCGCGTGCAAGGGAGACCCGCCAATCATAGCAGCCGGTCCCAGCGCCAGCGCTGAGGCGACAGTCGACTAAAGTCGAAGCGCAATTGCTCACACCCGCTGCTATCTTCGCCTCACAACAGCACAAATGCCGGAGGGTAGAAAAATGTCGCAACAACAAAAAAGCAGGGATGCCTACTGGACGGCCAACCTGAAAATCATGGCGGGCTGCCTCATTGTCTGGTTCATCGTGTCCTTCGGCTTCGGCATCTTCCTCGCCGAACCGTTGGACAACTTCCAGTTGTTCGGATATCCACTGGGGTTCTGGTTCGCCCAGCAGGGTTCAATCTATACGTTTCTGGTCCTGATCTTCTTCTATGCCTGGCGCATGAACAAGCTCGATCGCGAACACGACGTGCACGAAGACTAAGGAGCAGCAACCATGGACAATCTTCAGCTACTGACCTACATCGTCGTCGGTTTCACCTTCGTGATCTACATCGGCATAGCGGTCTGGTCGCGTGCCCATACCACCGGCGACTTCTACGTGGCCGGCAAGGGCGTGCATCCGATCGCCAACGGCATGGCCACGGCCGCCGACTGGATGTCGGCCGCCTCTTTCATCTCGATGGCGGGCCTGATCGCCTTCCTCGGCTACGACGGCTCGGTGTACCTGATGGGATGGACCGGCGGGTACGTGCTGCTGGCGCTGTTGCTGGCGCCCTACCTGCGCAAATACGGCAAGTTCACTGTGCCCTCGTTCATCGCCGACCGCTATTACTCGAAGGCCGCACGCGTGGTCGCGGTGATCTGTCTGATCTTCATTTCGTTCACCTACGTGGCCGGGCAGATGCGCGGCGTCGGCATCGTGTTCTCGAGATTCCTCGAGGTCGATATCCTGACCGGTCTGCTGATCGGCATGGGCATCGTATTCATCTACGCGGTACTCGGCGGCATGAAGGGCATCACCTACACCCAGGTGGCGCAATACTGTGTGCTGATCTTCGCCTACACCGTGCCGGCGGTCTTCATCTCGATCCAGTTGACCGGCAACCCGTTGCCCCAGCTCGGGCTCGGCTCGACCGTAACCGACGGCGGCGGGTCGATGTATCTGCTGCAGAAATTGGACCTGATCGTCCAGGACCTCGGATTCGGCGCCTATACCGATGGCAGCAAGGCGATGATCGACGTGGCCGCAATCACGCTGGCGCTGATGGTCGGCACCGCGGGGCTGCCGCACGTGATCGTTCGCTTCTTCACGGTCCCGAAGGTGTCCGATGCACGCAAATCGGCCGGCTGGGCACTGCTGTTCATCGCGCTGCTATACACCACGGCGCCGGCCGTCGGCGCAATGGCCCGCCTGAATCTGATCGAAACGATCTGGCCCGGCGAAGTTGCCGAAAGTCAGCCGCTGGCCTACGAGGACCGGCCGGAATGGTTCCGCACCTGGGAAACCACCGGGCTAATCGACTTCACCGACAAGAACGGCGACGGACTCATCCAGTACTACAACGGCGCCAATCCCGACTTCGCGCCAATCGCCGAGGCGAACGGCTGGGAAGGCAACGAATTGATGGTCGACCGCGACATCATGGTGCTGGCCAACCCGGAAATCGCCAAGCTGCCGAACTGGGTGATCGCGCTGGTCGCCGCCGGCGGGATCGCCGCCGCGCTTTCGACAGCGGCCGGATTGCTTCTGGTGATTTCTTCGGCCATATCGCATGACCTCGTCAAGAACATATTCGCACCCAGGATGAGCGATCGCGGCGAACTGCTCACAGGACGCATTGCGGCCGCGGTAGCTATCTGCGTGGCCGGATACCTGGGCTACGATCCACCCGGCTTCGTCGCCCAGGTGGTCGCATTCGCGTTCGGCCTGGCCGCAGCATCGCTGTTCCCGGCGATCATCATGGGCATCTTCTCGACCCGGATCAATCGCGAAGGCGCGATTGCCGGCATGCTGACCGGACTGATCTTCACCTTCGGCTACATTGTGTTCTTCAAGTCGTCCAGTGCCGCAGCGATCCCCGAGAACTGGCTGTTCGGCATCTCGCCCGAAGGCATCGGCGTGGTCGGCATGCTGCTGAACTTCGGCGTCGCGTTTACCGTCAGCCGATTCACCGCTGCGCCGCCGGTCCACATTCGAGAGCTGATCGAAGACATCCGCGTACCGCGCGGTGCCGGAGACGCCCAGGCTCACTGACGCGCCGCAGGCTGCGACACACAGCCAGCCCGATACGACCGTCGTGGCAGGCGGATCGAACATCGAACGACCCCGGCGGTGCACGACACCGCCGGTGTTTGTTTTTTTCGAACGATTGGAATCAAGCTCATGAAAGGTCCATCGCCCGAGATTACCCGCTTTCTCCATTCTGTCGCGCCGTTTTCAGAGCTCGCGCCCGAGGCGGTCGAATCGGCGGCCGCAAGGCTCAAGATCCGCTACCACCCGACTGGAGAGTCACTGGGCGAGTTCGACCCGCCGGGCAAGGACGGGCTGTTCATCATTCGAAAGGGCGCGGTCGAACTGCTGGACAGTGCCGGCCGGCTCCTCGAGCAGCGCGGCGAAGGCGATCTGTTCGGCCACCGCATCGAATTCGCCAGCGATGTTTCGGGCTATTCAGTGCGTGCGGCCGAGGATTGCCTTGTATGGCATCTGGGTTCGGACGAAGTGGGCGGACTTCTCCAACGCCAACCGCGGCTGGCATCGTTCTTCCAGGGCGGTCCGGGCGCGCGGCTGCGCGACGAGAGTCTGACGCATACACGCAGGGAGACCCTGGGCGAGCTCAAATTGAGGCCACCGATCACGGCCGATCCGGAAACTCCAATTTCCGAATGCGCGCGGCGGATGGCTGAAAATCACGTAAGCTGCCTGCCGATCATGGCCAATGACACGCTGGCCGGCATCATCACCGATCGAGACCTGCGCAACCGCGTCCTGGCCAGAGGCGTGGACTCGGAAACGCCGGTGCACGAAATCATGACGCTGAATCCTGCGACCGTCTCTCTTGACAGCCGAATCGAAACCGCCCTGGTCGAGATGATGCGGCTCGGGATTCACCACCTTCCGGTCACCGAAAGCAGCGGCGCGCTCGCGGCAATCGTCAGTTCCGGCGACCTGATGCGAGTGCAATCGCCCCACCCGCTCAGGCTTGTGCGCGACATACAGCGCGCGCAGGACACGTCGACCGTGCAGGAACTGGCCCTGCGCGGCCCCCGAATGCTCGCTGGACTGGCAGGTTCGGGGGCCGGCGCTGCAGAGGTCGGGCGCATTGCCGGGCGCATCACCGATGCATGCACAAGGCGGCTTATCGAGCTGGCCGAGCAAGAACTGGGCACACCGCCGCTGAACTACGCGTGGCTGGCCTTTGGCTCCCAGGCCCGGCTGGAGCAGGGCTTGGTCAGCGACCAGGACAACGGTCTGCTGCTGGCCGAGTCTCCGGACGATTCGGCGGCCGACTACTTCAAGACCCTGTCCACCCGGGTATGCGACGGTCTGGATGCCTGTGGCTACATCTTTTGCCCCGGCGGGGTGATGGCCAAGGGCCAATGGCGAATGAGTTTTCGGCAATGGCGACAGCGTTTCGATAGCTGGATGCGCGAGCCCGCGCCGCAGTCGGTCATGCAATCGTCGATTTTCTTCGACATGCGGGCCGTGGCCGGCGACTGGAACCTCGCCGACCGGCTTCATCGCGAAGTGCTCGTACAAGCCCGGGACGGCGAAATCTTTCGCCGCTTTCTCGCCGCCGAATCGCTGGGCCACAAGCCGCCCGTGGGCTTGTTTCGGCAGTTCGTCCAGGAACACGGCGGCAAGCAGTCCCGGGGGCTGAACCTGAAAAAACGCGGCGTGATTCCTATAGTGGACATGGCTCGGGTTCGCGCGCTTGAAGGCGCGCTCGGGGTGATTCACACCGAGGAGCGGATCCAGGCCGCGGCCGACCACGACCTGGTTTCCAGCCGCGACGCCGACGATCTGATCCACGCGCTTAAATTCATAGCAGACATCCGGCTCAAGCATCAGGCACGGCAGTTGGAAGCCGGCGATGCACCCGACCACCTGGTCGATCCGGACGAACTTTCGGGGCTGCACCGTCGCTATCTCCGCTCGGCGTTCGGCATCGTCAGCGAGGCGCAGAAAGCGCTGGCCCTGCGCTATCTCTTGTGAGTATTCGGCGGTCGTGAAACTTTTGAAACGTTGGCGCTGGCACCGGCTGGAACGCGACCTCCGAAACGCAACCGGCGATTCAGCGCTCCCTGATCCGACGCTGCCGGTCAACGCCGCGCCTTTGCTCGCGATCGATCTCGAAATGACGGGCCTTGATCCCGCATCGGATGCAATCGTCAGCATCGGCTGGGTACCTGTCGATATGGGGGCTATCAATCTGGCGGGCGCATCGGAGGTCGGGTTGAAGGCAAACCCTTCACGCTCGTACGGACGCTCGGCCGATCAATTGATCAGACGATCGGTGGCTCAATCGGTGGCTGAATCGGTAGGACAGTCGGCCGCCATTCACGGTATTCGCGACTGCGATCGGATCGGAGGACTGGAACCGTCGGAAGCATTCGAGCGCCTGATGCAGGCGCTCGCAGGACGAATCGCAGTGTTCCACCATGCGCCGCTGGACACGGCCTTCTTGCATCGCGCGATGAAAAACGAATTCGGCATCGGCTGGCGCACACCCTGGATCGACACGCTGGATTGGTTCAGGCGGCGCCAGGCCGATCGAGACCACGACGATGCCGGCGGATCGACCCGACTGGAGGCGGTGCGTGAATGCTTCGGGCTCGACGCCCGGTCATCGCACAACGCGCTGGACGATGCGATCTCCTGTGCCGAGGTCGCTCTTGTGCTGGCCGCTCACAGTCGCGCCAGGCTGATCGATGCCTGCAGACTGCCGCGCGGATAATTGTTGACGGCCGGGCGCTGTTGGGGAACCTCTGAATAACTCTGCACCTGCGCCACGGCGGCCGGCGGCGCAATGGGATCAAAGCGACTCGACGTTCGACCGAATCCAGTTCGCGCGCTTCGTGATTGCCGCCTTGTCGGCCGGCTCGAGCTTGTCCACATTGCGGTACATCATGCCCATTCGGTGGTTGTCACCCAGCACTTTTTCGTTGCGCATCAGGAAATCCCAGTAGAGCGCATTGAAGGGACAGGCGTTTTCGCCCGTCCTGTCCGACACCGCATAACGACAGTTCGCGCAATGGTCGCCCATTCGCTGGATGTACTTGCCGCTGGCCGCGTACGGCTTCGAGGCCAGCAGTCCCCCGTCGCCGAACATCACCATGCCGAGCGTGTTCGGCAACTCGACCCAGTCGAAGGCGTCGGCGTACACGGCGAGATACCACTCGCAAATTTCACGCGGCCGAACGCCCAGAAGCAGGGCGAAATTTCCGGTCACCATGAGTCGCTGGATATGATGAGCGTAGGCGTTTCGACGCGTATTGCCGATCGCGCGCTCCAGGCAGCGCATACCTGTGTCACCACTCCAGTACCACTCGGGCAGCGGCTGGTCACCGCCCAGGAAATTTTCGTCGGCGTAGCCGGGCATCTTCAGCCAGTAAATCCCGCGAATGAATTCGCGCCACCCCACAATCTGGCGGATGTACCCCTCGGCCGCGTTCAATGGCACGTCGCCGGCCCGCCATGCCTTCTCGACGGCCTCGCAGACTTCCAGCGGCTGCAGCAGGCCTATATTGAGATACGCCGAAAGCCGGCTGTGAAACAGATAATCCTCGTCGTCGGGCAACGCATCCTGAAAGTCGCCGAACCACGGCAGCGCATTCTTGACGAAATGGGTCAGTGCGCGCCTGGCTTGTGACGGCGTTACACCGAAGTCGAATCCGTCGAGCTCGCCGAAGCCGTCTATGGATGAGGACACCAGCTCGATCACCTCGCGGGTGACATCGTCCGGCTTGAAGCTCATCGGTTGGGCGCTTTCCGGACGGCCTTTCCACTTTTTCCGGTTGTCGGCGTCGAAGTTCCACTGCCCGCCCTCGGGTTCGCCTTCATCGTCCATCAGCAGGCCGGTGCGCTTTCGCATCAGGCGGTAGAAGAACTCCATTCGAAGACTCTTGCGCCCGTCGGCCCAATCGGCAAACTCTCCCGGCGTCGAAACAAAGCGATCGTCTTCGAGAATCTGCACAGGAATGCCCAGCGCTTTCTCCAGCTTGCTGAACTCCTCGAACACCCGCCACTCGCCCGGACGGGTCACGACGATCTGATCGATCTCATTTTTGCTGCAGTGCGCTGCAACGGCATCGGTAAACGAGCAAATCCCGGAATCCGGATCGAAGCGATGGTAGTGAACGCTGTGGCCGTCATTCTCCAGATCGCGGGCAAAATGCCGCATGGCGGAAAATATCAGCACGATCTTCTTGAGGTGATGCGGAACATATCCCACCTCTTCGGAAAGCTCGGCCATCAGCACGTGGTCCTTGCCGCGTTCTATGGCCTTCAACGCGGCAAGATCCGGACTCAATTGATCGCCAGTGATAATCGTAAGCGTTGTCATTTTCACCACGCGAAGTTTTATATAACTGCGCTACTTTATGGGATCAGGTTCGATCAAAAATGAACCTGCTCTTTGATGCCGGTCAAGTCCATGACACGACCGGGTGTGTAGCATATTAATCAGTAATGTCGGCCCATCAAGGAGTCACGCAAAATGAAAATCGTAATCACTCGAAATCTGCTCGCCGCCGCCGTGATTTCCGTCGCCGCGGCAATGCCCGCAGTCGCCCAGGAAGCCGGCGACTGGCAACTCCGCTTCGGCCTCGGCTATGTCGCGCCCGATACCACCAATGATGATCTGGTGTTTTCCGGCATGCCGCTCGATAATTTCAATATCGACGTGGACGGTCAGCTTGGGGTGGTGTTCGATCTGACCTACTTCCTGTCGCCGAACTGGGGGATCGAACTGCTGGCCTCGACCCCGTTCACACATGACATCGACGGTGACGGTGCGCTGACCGGGCTTGGCAAGATCGGCGAAACCAAGCATCTGCCGCCGACGCTAAGTCTCCAGTATCACTTCAATCCGGGCCAGAAGTTCCGGCCTTATGTGGGCGCCGGGCTGAACTATACCCTGTTCACCGATGATTCCACAAACCAGGGGTTGCACGACGGCGTGGTCGCCAC
>JGI12048J13642_10362900_pt1 | contig 32000 bp, 24 predicted proteins | sample ElkSlonscriptome_16_FD_13642 | JGI IMG/M metagenome (IMG submission 13642)
AGAAAACGCTTGACACGGTATCCCTGAAACTCGGGTACCAGAGTCCGGACATGGAGGAGGGCTACCCCGGGAACCTGCTGGTGGAGGTGGATTATACGTTGAATGACATGAATGAGCTGGTGATCTCATACCGGGCCACGACGGACAAGACCACGGTGCTCAACCTGACCAATCATTCCTATTTCAACCTGGACAATTGCCGGGGAGATATCCTTGACCATGAGCTGATGATCGATGGTGACCGGGTGACGGAGCTGAATGCAGATTCGATCCCGACAGGAAAGATCCTGGATGTGGAGGGGAGCTGTTTTGATTTCAGGACGGCAAAGCCCATTGGAGCGGATATCGGGGAGACTGCGCCCGGATATGACATCAATTACGAGGTAAACGGCTATGACGGGGAATTGCGGAGGATCGCCACTCTATATCACGAGGGGACCGGACGGGCGATGGATGTGCTGACCACCGAACCGGGTGTGCAGCTCTATACCTCCAATTATATTGAAGATATTCCAGGGAAAGAGGGAATCCATTATAAACAACATTCGGCTGTGTGCCTGGAGACCCAGCATTTTCCGGATGCACCCAATCAACAATCTTTTCCTTCGACTGTTTTACATCCTGATGAAGAATACCAACAGGTGACCATTTACCGTTTTAAATGGTAGGTGAAGGGCTCGTTGTTGAGAAAGATTTAATGTAAAAGCTTGTGAAGAAGATAATTGGCATCCTTGGTATATTCCTTTTTTTTGGTGGATTGAGTGGTCAGCAATTCCATTCTTGTCCGCTTGATCATCATGTGGACGTGGTCTATGAGAATCCGCTTTTCGACCAGTGGTTGTCGAAGTACGACGTAAAGTTTTACCATGTCAGCCTGGAGGTATCCAACGAAAGTACTTTCATCGACGGTTTTACATCGATTCATGTGGAGGTGACAGATGCTTTGGATACGATCGTGTTTCAGCTGATCGACGCATTGGAGGTTGCGGCTGTGGAGGTGGACGGGACCGGTGAACCGGGGTTCGATCACCGGGAAGATGCGGTATACATCCCGGTGGACGCGGTGACCGGTGAGGATATTGAAGTAACGATCAATTACAGCGGCGATGCCGGTCAGTCACGCGGTTTCTTTGCCGGTATCACATCGGCATTTGACAATACCAATGAGCAGTGGGTCACCTATACATTGTCTGAACCTTTGAATGCCAGGGACTGGTTCCCGGTGAAGCAGGTGCTGACCGACAAGGCTGATTCGGTCTGGGTGGATCTTACTGTAGATCAGGAATTGATGGCCGGGTCGAATGGATTGCTCGAGGAGATCGAGGATGTTGGGAGTGGAAAACATAAATATAAGTGGCGTTCAAAGTATCCCATCGCCTATTACCTGATTTCCCTTGCCGTGGCTGATTACAGGGATTATTCTTTCAATGCAGCACTTTCGGGAGGAAATGATTCTGTACTGGTGCAGAATTTCATATACGACGACGAAGCCTATTTCCAGGAGTGGAAGTCGCGGATCGATAATACGGGCGATATGATCACACTTTTTTCTGATCTCGTGGAGGATTATCCCTTTGCTGAGGAGAAATATGGTCATGCGGTTGCGCCAATGGGGGGAGGTATGGAGCATCAGACGATGACGACGCTTTCGAATTTCAATTTCACCCTGGTGGCCCATGAGCTTGCACACCAATGGTTCGGGGACAACATTACCTGTGCGACCTGGCAGGATATCTGGATCAATGAGGGATTTGCATCCTATTTTGAATATTTGGCACTTCAGCACCTTTATGGCCAGGAAAATGCTGATAACTGGATGGAATACAGCATGGCACTTGCCATGGAGGAGACCGGATCTGTATATGTGCCGGAGGAGCAGGCTGATGATGTTTACCGGGTTTTCGATTATGGGCTGACCTATAAAAAGGGAGCCACCCTGCTGCATATGATCAGGTACGAGCTGGACAATGACAGCCTGTTTTTCGGTATACTCAGGGAGTATTCTGAACGATACGGCGACAGCCTGGCTACCGGTATGGATTTTATGGGGGTGCTGAATGAGTTGAGTGGAATGGATTTCAGCTGTTTCTTTGACCAGTGGTACTTCGGGAAGGGGTATCCCGATTTCACCCTCGCGGGCTACCAGGAAAATGATACTCTGTATGTTCAAAGTCTGCAGGAGACAACCTCTGCCGAAACATCACTTTACCGCATGCATTTTGACCTGCGGGTGGTCACTGCGGACGGGGTGCAGGATTACCGTCTTTTCCAGGAGGAGAATGAGCAGATCTTCAAGATTCCTGTCAGATCAACAGTCTTTGACATACAGTTTGACCCGGAGAAGCACCTGCTGGCCAGGAGCAATGTGGAGCTGCAATTGCCAGAGGGGAAGGATTTCATGTACGGACCCAATCCTTTTGCAGGCCAGATGATCCTGAAATTCAGGAACCATAACGGAAATGAAAAGTTATCTATTTACACCCTCGATGGTAAAATATTGATGGAGGAGATAGTCTCATCAAATCCCTATATCCTCGATCTCTCCGGTCTGGATGACGGATCGTATGTGCTGTCGCTTGACGGATTTGATGTTCCGGATCCCGTAAAGATCGTGAAGATAGGAAGGTAGGGTTCCAGTGGGCAGTCGGCAGTTGGCAGTCAACGAACTACGAACTACGAACACCCCACACCGCATACCACATAACCTACACACCGCTGCCTACTTCACCTTCAGCGTTGTTTTCAGAAGCAGTTCCCGGTCTGACGACGGTCCTGCGAATATGTCAATGGTGCCCGGATCCAGTGTATAAGCTTCCTCTTTAAGATTATAGTAGGCCAGTTCAGCTTCACCAAGTTCCACCGATACAGTTTTTGTTTCACCTGCCTTGATCGATACCCTTTTAAAACCCCTGAGGTCAAGCAACGGCCTTGGGTCGGCAGTACCTGTTTCGTGGATATAGAACTGGACGACCTCTTCGCCGTCTGTATCACTGTTATTGGTCACCTCCACTGATACTTTTACAGTCTCACCCCCGGAGATCGAGGATTTATTGAGCTTGAGGTTGTCGTACAGGAAGGTGGAGTAGGAGAGGCCATGGCCGAACGGATAGAGCACCTCACCACTAAAATACCTGTAGGTCTTCCCCTGCATATTGTAGTCATCAAACGACGGCAGGTCGTTAACCGATTTATAGAATGTCACCGGCAATCGCCCTGCGGGATTGTAATCACCAAAAAGGACATCCGCGATGGCTGTTCCTGCTGTTTCACCGGGATACCATGCCTCCAGGATGGCAGGAACGTGCTGATCTGCCCAGTTGATGGCCAATGCTGATCCGTTCAGGAGCACCAGGACGACAGGCTTGCCCGTGGCCACAATTTTCCTGATCAGCTCTTGCTGAACAGCAGGTAGTACCAGAGAGGTACGGTCACCTCCATTGAATCCCTTCACATCCACTTTCATCTCTTCTCCTTCCAGTCGGGGGGAGAGTCCCATAAACATGATCACCTGGTCGGACCAACGTGCAATTTCCAATGCTTCTGCAGCAAGGTCGCCTTCCGGCGGAGCCCACATCAGGTGACAGAGGGCATCCCCCTGGTCGTCCCACATTGTGACTTCGATCTCGTAAGGTTTGCCAGCTTCAAGTCTGACATTGCGATATACTTTGTTGGGATGGTGGATGTTGTTGTTGGAAACAATCTCCTTACCGTCGATTGACATCCTGAAATACTTTGCTTCGCATCCCAGTGCATAGGTGCCGGATTGTTCCGGGACCAGCACACCTGACCATTTGACGGAGAAATTATCATCTTCCAGCGCATTATGCGGGGTCTTGGCCCACCAGTAAAAGTCAATATTTTCATTGATGCCGGTATGCACCGGTTCCCCTTCAGCATTCCTGTTGTCATAATAGGCGAAACTAAGCCCTTTGGTTTCCTGGTCCTTGTTGGTATACAGGTTGTTCGATGGGATCACCTCAAGGAAGGGAAGACCTTTGGCATGTGCACAGCCACGGGCATACTTGATTCTGGCATTTCCTCCGACTTCGTTAATGATCCCTTGTAGCGGTGTTACGGGTTCGACAGGTGTACCGTTATAGTTTCCGCACATCACCTCAACATCTGCTGAATTGGGGCCGATGACCGCAATCTTTTCGATCTGCTTAGAGAGTGGGAGCGTATTTTTATCGTTTTTAAGCAACACCATGGAACGCCTTGCAGTCTCCAGTGCAACGCGGTTGTGTTTAGCACTTGCAACAATACTTACGTCCAGGTCGGACCACGGCACCATGTCATCCGGATCAAACATCCCAAGCTTCATCCTGGCAGTCATGAGTCGTTTTACAGCCTTGTCCAGATCGATCTCCGAGATCAGTCCTTTTTGAACTGCCGATACCAGGCTGTCATATGAAAATCCACAGTTCAGGTCTGTACCTGCCATCACTGCGATCGCTGAAGCTTCGGCAGCAGTCTCCACGATATCATGGCCGTCGAAAAAGTCTTTGATCGCCCAGCAGTCAGAAACCACGTATCCCCGGAAACCCAGTTCATTCCTGAGCAGGTGTTCAAGCAGTGGGTTGCTTCCGCAGCAGGGATCACCCATGTATGCGTTATAGGCACACATCACGGAATAGGCACCGCCGTCCACGATGGTTTTTTTGAATGCAGGGAAATAGGTGTCCCTGAAGTCACGGTCGCTTACAATGGCATTGAATTCATGGCGTAGGGGTTCCGGTCCGCTATGCACAGCGTAGTGTTTCGAGGTGGCGATAACCTTGAAGTAGTCGGGATCATCGCCCTGCAGTCCTTTGATGAACTGGGTTCCGATCTCCCCCGTAAGGTATGGATCCTCGCCATAGGTCTCCATGCCGCGACCCCATCGTGGATCGCGAAAGATATTGATGTTGGGGGACCAGAATGTGAGGCCCTGGTAAATTCCGCGTTTGTCTTTTGACTGGAAATCGTTGTATTTGGCCCGTGCTTCGGTGGAGGTTACATCGGCCATCTCGAAGATCATCTCACGGTCCCATGTAGCTGCAAGTCCGATCGCCTGTGGGAAGACCGTGGCACGGCCGGCCCTGGCGACGCCATGGAGGCATTCGTTCCACCAGTTGTATTCCGGGATGCCTAGTCGGTCCACGGCTTCAGCAGTGTATGCCATCTGGCTGACTTTTTCTTCGAGGGTCATCCGGTCCACAAGGTCATCCACCCGTTTTTCGATGGAAAGGGAGGTATCGAGGTAAGGTGTTTTATTGTCTGATGAACAGGCAGTGATAATAAGAAGGAGCGCGACGGGGAGAAGGAAACGGAATTTCATGGTGATTGGGTATTGATTTGATAGTAAAGATAAGGGTTTGACATAAGATGAGCAAGGGGGTGGATGTTGGGTAGTGTGATATGCCCACTGCCCACTGCCCACTGCCCACTGCCGACTGAACTAAACCTCTATCCTTTTCGCTCCGTCTCCAACCTCTGCGATGTAGAAATCGGGGGTGACGCCTGTCTGTTTTTCGTAGTTGTCACCTACGACGCGGATAAATTCTTCGATGGACTCCTCTTTGACCAGGCTGACTGTACAACCGCCGAATCCTGCGCCTGTCATCCTGCTGCCAATAGTACCCCTGATCTTCTGTGCTTCATCGACCAGGACATCCAGCTCTTTCCCGGTAACCTCGTAGTCATCCCGGAGGGAATTGTGTGACTGGTTCATCAGTTCGCCGAACTCCTCAATGTCACCCTTGTTCAGTGCATCAATGGCCCGAAGTGTCCGGTCATTCTCTGAAATCACATGGTGGGCCCTTCTCCTGACCACCTCTTCTGTAATGTTTTCCTTCAATTCCTTGAACTCGTCGAGTGAGAGTCTGCTCAGGTTCGGAATGGGCCTTACCTTGCTGATCTCCTCCACAGCTTTTTCACATTCCGACCTTCGTTCATTGTATTTCGAATCAGCAAGTCCGCGACGCTTGTTGGTATTGGTGATTACAATGCGAATGCCATTCAGTACAAGCGGGACTTTTTCATAATCGAGCGTTTCACAGTTCAGGAACAGGGCGTGATCCTTTGCCCCCATTCCACTGGCAAACTGATCCATGATGCCGCAATTGACACCTACGAAATTGTTTTCTGCATTCTGACCAATCTTTACGAGCTCCATCTTTTCGATCTGAAATCCGAAGAGGTCATTTAACGCAGTTCCAGTCACCATTTCGATGGAGGCAGAAGAGGATAGTCCTGCACCATTGGGGATGTCACCCGAATAGAGCATGTCTATTCCCTCCACCTCAAGTGCCCTGTTGCGCAGTTCGCTGACCACACCCAGCGGGTAATTGATCCAGGATTTCCCCTCTTTTTCAAATGGCTCATCCAGTGAGACCTCACCACGGTGGTCAAAATTCATTGTGGCAAATTTTATTTTCCTGCCGCCATTTTTCCTTACCAGGAGATAGGTGCCAAATGAGAGCGCGCATGGAAAGACATAGCCGCCATTGTAATCAGTGTGTTCACCAATCAGGTTAACGCGTCCAGGGGCAAAATAACCACTTATATCATTATCGCTTTCTCCGTAGAGTTCATTGAAGGTTTTCTTGAGGTCTTCGATTTTCATTTTCGATGTATTGGTTTGGCAGTGCCAAAAGTAGAAAAAAGGCTGTAAAGGCCAAATTGTGTGAACCATATTCTTTAGGCTGATCAGTCATATTTCATTCGGTACCAGGATTTGTATTCATTTCCGGAAAATAAGAAATATAGCTACGATTCTACTCGTTCAGCATTATATCACAGTGAATCAGGTATATTCAATAAAACGTAATGCGCAGGATCAGTACGCCATCTTCCCTGATTCACGGGGAGAAGAAGGTTGGTTCTGTCAATTATGAAACAGGGGAGATCATGTCATAATGGCTCCGTGGTGTACCTCATTAAAAAGACCGCGGTTATAAAAAATAATTATCTTTAGACCGACGAACAAATGACTCGCCCCGAGAAACCACATAGCGTACTGAATGCACCTGGCGGGGTTTTCCTGGCAGTCTATGTGCTCATTTTTCCCGTTTTATTCGCAATGGTCCTGCTCTATTCCAGAGATGACCTCCACCTCTTTACAAATGCATATCACAGTGGGTTCCTGGATGTTCTGATGCGTTACTGGACCTGGTTAGGTGACGGACTACTGCAGGTGGTCCTCGTATTTCTGCTGCTGATGGTCTCATTCAGGTATTTTTTTACCGCCCTGGCGGCCTTTGGATTGGGTGGGATATCTGTACAGCTACTTAAACGTATCATATTCAGTGATATTCCTTGTCCGCTCACCTATTTTGAAACCCTGGGTCGCGAGGACGAATTGTACCTCGTTCCCGGCGTGGAGGTCTATCACTGGATGAGTTTTCCATCCGGGCACACCGCTACTGCATTTGCCGTCTTTTTCTCCCTGGCCCTGCTCACAAAATCGAAAATAGCCCAGGCCGGTTTGTTTGTCCTGGCACTGGGTGTAGGGTACAGCAGGATCTATCTTTCACAACATTTTCTCATGGACATTGTAGCAGGCTCCTTCCTCGGACTCCTGGCAGGATGGCTTTCCTGGCGTTGGATCGGTGGATACAGGAGTGATTGGATGGAATGTTCAGTAATCAATATCACCAGATGATGAAATCCAGGATCACCCCCATCATGTTTGTCGGAATGATCGTCTTTTACGGACTGATCTTCCTGGTTCCCTTTTCAGGTGGAGTTCATCTTTTTGACTGGGACGAGATCATCTTTGCAGAATCTGCGAGGGAGATGCTGATCAGTGGTGATGCCATGACCGTTACGATCAATTATGAGCCTTTCCGGGAGAAACCGCCATTGTTCATCTGGTTGCAGGCACTTTCAATGAAAGCCTTTGGCATCAACGAGTTCGCGGCAAGGTTCCCGAATGCAGTTTGCGGAATAGTGACCCTGCTGACTGTCTACCTGTTTGGACGCAAGGTACATCATCATCAGTTCGGAATGCTCTGGGCCGCCTCATTCGGCACAGCGATCCTGCCGTTTTTCTATTTTCAGACCGGTATCATCGATCCCTGGTTCAACCTGTTTATCTTCCTTTGCATCGGTTTTTTCATCCTTTACCTCGAGGAGTCACGCCCCGGCAAGCGCTACCTCTATATCTGCCTGTCCCCGTTGTTCCTGGGACTTGCGGTCCTCACCAAAGGTCCGGTTGCAGTCCTTCTCTTCGGTATCAGTTTCCTGGTCTACCTTGGATATAAGAGAGGCAGGCTGAATGTTACGTGGGGCCATGTGCTGGCTTTCATCACCATTTTGTTGCTTTCGGGAGGCTCGTGGTTCCTCGTTGCCATCATGCGTGGGAATTATGATGTGATCAGGGAGTTTATTATTTACCAGGCCGGCCTTTTTTCTGAGGATTTTGCAGGGCATTCCGGTTTCCCCGGTTTTCATTTCGTGATGTTGCTTTTCGGCGTCTTCCCGGCCTCCGTGATCATGCTTGGAGGTATCACCAAGAAGAAAGAGGAAGGACTTCCCCAGGCATTCAGAACCTGGATGTACGTTGTCCTTTTCCTGGTGCTGGTTCTTTTTTCTATTGTACAGACCAAACTGGTCCATTACAGTTCACTGACCTATTATCCTGTCACCTTTCTTGCTGCGTGGGTACTTTATAATTGGACCAAAAGGAAGGTTGAGATACGGAAATGGCAGATTGCGCTGCTCATCCTGATCATCGCTATATATGCAGTCATACTTTTTATCATCCCATTTGTCATGTTAGATCCGGAGCGGTTTATCGTAAGCTATCCAAACCTGATGGATCCCTATGTTGAAGGAGTTTTCCGTACCGGAACAGGATGGAGCATCATCGATTTTCTCCCCGCAGTTATCCTGATGGCAGGTGCGGTACTTGCCATTCCGAGGATCATCAAACGAGATGCCAAGGGGCTTGTAATGCTTCACCTGGTAACCTTATTATTTACTTATGCCTCCATCCTCCTGTTTGTTCCCAAGGTCGAGCAAATGATCCAGGGTCCGGCGATCGCATTCATGAAGGAGCACGCCTCAGCAGGGGAACGTGTTGTGTCCCTGGGATACAAGAGCTTTGCACCCTATTTTTACGCAGAGCGAATGCCCGGTGAGATCGCTTCAGATAAGGAAGTATGGATGAATGAATATGATCGCGACCGGCCGGTCTATGTCGTGATGAAGGCAAATAACAGCAGCCGGGTGATGCAGAAATACCCGGGATTGATCCTGATCGGTGAGGAGGGTGGATTCGTATTTGCTTTGTATATGGCTCAAAACCGTTTTAATTGATCTTTTCGGTTCGTTGCAGAATTTAAGATCAATTAATCCACCTGCAGCTACAATAAAAAGTGAAGAATCTATATCTTTATGCGTTCTAACCATAAACATCTAACCAAAATCAAATTAGAAATGAAAAAATTGAGATTTGTTGCCGGAATACTTTTACTTGCATTACTGGTATCCTGTAATAACCAGACAAAGGGGCCCTGGGTTGAGTTGTTCAACGGGAAAAACCTGGATGGCTGGGTGCAGAGAAACGGGGAGGCCCTTTATGAAGTGGAAGATGGTGTTATCATAGGGCGTACCGTTTTAAATACGCCGAACAGTTTCCTTTGCACAGAAGAGAATTACGGGGATTTCATTCTTGAATATGAAGTAAAAGTGGATCCAAGCCTGAATTCAGGTGTACAGATCAGGAGCGAAAGCAAATCTGATTACAGGGATGGAAGGGTGCACGGATATCAGGTCGAGATCGATCCATCCGATCGTGCATGGTCTGGAGGTATCTATGATGAAGCGCGCCGCGGATGGTTGTACCCGCTGGACCTGAATCCTGATGCTGTTGGGGCTTTGAAGCAGAATGAATGGAATAAGTTCAGGGTTGAGTGCGTCGGTTCACATATCAAAACCTATCTGAATGGCGTGGATGTCTCCAATCTATACGATGAGATGACAGCGGAAGGATTCATAGCTCTCCAGGTGCATTCAGTTGGCTCCGATCCAGAGAAAGAGGGAATCGAAGTGATGTGGAGAAACATCCGGATCATCACCGAGAACGTGGAACAATACGAAACTGAATCGATGGCTCCTGTTTTCAGCAGACTGGTAAACAAGCTTTCCCCGGAAGAGGAGGCAGCCGGATTTAAACTCCTCTTTGACGGAAATTCATCGGATGGTTGGAGAAATGCATACAGGGAGACCTTCCCGGAGCAGGGATGGGTCATCGAAGATGGTGCAATTACAGTGCTGGCTTCAGATGGGGCTGAATCCCAGAATGGGGGTGACATTGTCACTGAAGAGGAGTATTCAGATTTTGATTTTCAGCTAGAGTTCAAGATCACAGAAGGCGCCAACAGCGGGATCAAGTATTTCGTAACCGAGAAGGAGGAGAACAATAACATGTCAGCCATCGGCCTGGAATACCAGATCCTGGATGACAAGAATCATCCCGATGCGAAACTGGGCAACCATGAAGGAAGCCGTACACTTGCATCGCTCTATGACCTGATCAAAGCCGAGAACAAGCGTTTTTACGGTATCGGCGTTTGGAATTCTGCAAGGATCGTATCCGACGGAAGTCATGTTGAACACTACCTGAACGGGATCAAGGTGCTCGAATATGAACGCGGAAGCGATCAATTCCGGAAACTTGTCGAGGAGAGCAAATACAAGAAATGGGAAGACTTCGGTGAAGCCGAATCCGGACATCTCCTTCTGCAGGATCATGGCGATCGCGTCTCCTACAGGAGCATAAAAATCAAGGAGCTGGATAACGAATAGCTATCATGAATTAACCGGGGGCGGGAATTATTCCGCCCCTTTATTAAATCCTTCGCTTCGTCTTACGTTCGTATTTTTCATCAAAGCAATAAAAATGAAACGTAAAACTTTGCTTATTGGTTTGGCAGTAATGCCATTTCTCTTTTCAAGTTGTGGCAGCACGGCGGAGAATGCTGACAGCTCAACGGAGATCATGGAGATCCATCCTGATCCCGGATCAGGGTACTGGAATTACAGGGGAGAAAGGACCATGCTCCTTGGTGGTTCCGTGGAAGACAACCTGTTCCAGGTTCCCGATGTAGCAGCTCATCTTGACCTGTTGAAGTCGGCCGGAGGAAATTATGTCCGCTGTACAATGTCAAGTCGGGATGAAGGGAACGAATGGCCATTCAGCATAAATGACGATGGCCTGTATGACTTGCATGACCCAAACCCTGTGTACTGGAAGCGGTTTGCCGATTTCCTGGCAGCTGCGGAGGAGCGTGGCATTATTGTACAGGTGGAGATCTGGGCCACGTTTGATTTTTACCGTGACAACTGGGAGGTGAATCCGTTCAACCCGGTAAACAATGTAAATTACGATCAGAAACGGTCGAAGCTTTCGTCGAAGGTTCCCACCCATCCGATCTTCACCGAAAATAACTTTTTCAGGAGTGTTCCCTCGCAGATGGCCCTGGCACCTGTATTGCGGGCACAGCAACTGTTTGTAGATCAATTGTTGTCCATCAGCCTGCAACACGAAAATGTTTTGTACTGCATGGACAATGAAACTTCTGTCACCTCTGACTGGGGAAAATTCTGGGCTAACTATATACGTGAAAAAGGGAGAAGTGCCAATGTATTCGTGAATACCACTGAAATGTGGGATCCCTGGGAGCTGGACCATCCGTTTCACGCAGAGACCTTTATGAACCCGCAGATCTATAATTTCGTGGATATATCACAAAACAATCATCAGACCGGTGATGTACACTGGGACAACGGACTGCGGGTCATGGAGAAGATCAGGCAACGTGCAATAAGACCTGTGAACAATGTAAAGATCTACGGCAATGATGGTGGTCGGCACAAGACCACACGGAACGGGATCGAGAATTTTGTTCAGAATGTCCTGATGGGATGCGCAAGTGCCAGGTTTCATCGGCCGACCTCCGGACAGGGACTCAACGAGACCGCACAGTCGGTAATCCGGTCCATGCGGATGCTCACCGATGAGGAGGGCTTTTTCGAAGGGAAGGCCGACAATGGTGTATTTGTCAAAAGGACAGAAGATCAGCAATACTGCCGTGTACTGCCCGGGGACAAGTACATTGTTTATTTCACACGGGCAGGGAGGGCATCCCTTGACACAGGGGACAAAGTGAAGGAGTTCCGGATCCGTTGGCTCAATGTGATGGAATCTGCCTGGCAGGAGGAGATCTCCCTTCCGGGAAACGGGATCCTGGAAATCGAGACACCCGGTGAGGGAGACTGGATTGCCCTTATTTCAGCCGGATCGTAATCCCCTTATCAGCGCTTTCGTATGCTGCTTCAATGATCCGGATCACATCGGCTGCTTCTCCGGGCTTCACGCTGAGCTCCGCACCATTCCGCAGATGCTCATAGATATTGTCATAGTAGGCCTGGTAATTTCCATGCAGGGTAGGGATGGTTTTTCTTGAATCAGCATTGTCCTGTTCCGTATTCAGAATACCATAGATTGCCGGATCGTCCGCTCCCCAGTCATCACCAACTGGTTTGTGTCCCTCTTTCAATGCCTGTTCCTGGGGATCCAGGCCTGATTTCAGGAAGCTCCCGTGTGTTCCGTGCAGGATGTACCTCGGCCCCTGTTCCTTCACCAGGTAGCTGCCCCTTACGAGGCACTTCACATCTTTGTAATGCAAATGGATGTCAAATGTATCATCCACCTTGCTGCCTTTTCGCTGTGCCCGTACATCGGCATACAGGTAGTCGGGCATGCCGAACAGATGCAGCGCCTGGTCGATCATGTGTGATCCGAGGTTATAGAGGGTGCCGGCACCCAGGCTGACCTCCTCTTTCCATGAATCCTGGATATAATTCCTGAACCTGTCGAAATGGGATTCAAATGATACCAGTCTGCCCAGACTCCCTTCGCTGATCACTTTTTTAACGGTCATGAAGTCGCCGTCCCATCTCCTGTTCTGGAAGACCGAAACCATCAGATCCTTCTCCTTTGCCAGGCTGATGATCTCTTCAGCTTCCTTTGTCCGCAGTGTAAATGGCTTTTCAACTACGATGTGTTTCCCGGCCTTAAGTGCCTGAACCGACATCTCATGGTGAAGGTAATCCGGCGTGTTAATGATGATCAGTTCAATCTCGCTGTCCTTAAGAAGATTGTCGAACTCCCTTACCAGGCTTGCTCCCGGGTGTTTCCCGGCAGAATTTTCCCGGTGTCGTTCCAGTATTTTCCGAATTTCAAAACCGGTGTGATTCTCAAGTAACGGGCCATGGAATACGATCCCTGACATTCCGTATGAAGCGATCGCTGTTTGAATAGGTTTCATATGGTTGTGATTAATTTCTTTCGAAAGTACAAAAATCATTACTTTTGGGCACATAAAGCAGATGTGATCATCAGAAACGATGCATTTGCACATAACAGGGTACTGAAGTGATGAAGATGATGGTGCAGGTTAAAAAATACAAGCGTATTCAGATGGAGCTGATGGTATTCGCAGGATGCCTGACAGTCGCTGTGATCCTTTTCATTGCTGGACTTGCAGGAGAGGGTCAGACTGGTTTGCAGGTTGCACTGGCCATTGCAGTGATCTCCGTTCTATTATATTTATTGCTTGGGATTCTCAGGTTAGCATACACTTTTGTAACAAATCATGTAAATCAAAAAACAGATGAAAAAGATAGTGATTAGATCAGTTGTTTACCTGCTTATGGCAGGAATCGTGATATTTACCAGTTCGTGCAGTAATAAAGGAACAGAGGAACCGCATGCCAGGAATATTATCTTCCTGATCGGCGATGGCATGGGGCTCAACCAGGTGGTTGCCGCCCAGTTAGTGAATGGTGGCCCCCTGAACATTGAGCGGGCGACACACGTTGGCCTTCAGAAAACCAGTTCGGCAAACAGATATATTACCGACAGCGCTGCCAGCGGCACGGCCATGGCATGCGGTACAAAAACAAAAAATGGAGCTATCGGCGTTGACACTTCAAATAACGACCTTGTCTCTATCCTGAAGGTAGCAGAGGAGAGAGGGATGGCCACGGGGCTGGTCTCCACCTCGGCCATCACCCATGCAACGCCGGCCTCATTCATTGCAAATGAGCAAAGCAGGAACGACTATGAAGCCATCGCAGCAGATTTCCTGAAAACAGATATCGACCTTTTCATTGGGGGCGGACTGGATCATTTCACAAAAAGGGCTGACGGAAGAGACCTTACTGCTGAGCTTAAAGAGAACGGCTATAACGTAGCCACTGACATCCAGGCGTTTGTTGATCACAAGGATGGGAAACTGGCTGCACTGACTGCACCGGTTCACAATCCACCTACTGCGGAGGGCCGGGACGACATGCTTCAGTTTGCCACAGAGAAAGCACTTGAATTGCTGAGTCAGGATGAAGACGGATTCTTCGTAATGATCGAGGGGTCCCAGATCGACTGGGGCGGACATGCCAACAACAAGGAATACATGATCTCAGAGACGCTGGATTTTGATGCTGCTGTGAAGGTTGCACTTGATTTTGCGGAAGCGGATGGAGAGACACTTGTAGTGATCACAGGTGACCATGAGACCGGCGGGGTCATCGTCCTTAATGGCAACATGGAGGCACAGTCGGTAGAGACTGTATTTACCACCGGCGGACACACCGGGGTCATGCTGCCTGTATATGCCTATGGTCCGGGTGCTGAATTGTTTACAGGTATTTATGAGAATACCGGTTTCAAATCCAGGTTTGAGCAGACCCTTGGGATCACGGGGGAAAATTAGTCAGTAATGAAGCCAGGGTCAGGGACATGGATCCACCTCCTCTTGCCGGTGCTACTTCTGCTGAGCTCCTGTTCTTACACTTTTTTTCGGTCATCATGTGATTATCCGGTTGCCGGAACCTTCCACAGTCAGGGGATATTGACAGACACCCTTCTTGAAACAAGTGGAATTGAAAAAGCAGATTCTTTACTTGTTTCATTTAATGATTCCGGCGGGGATCCGGTCCTCTATTTTGTCACTTCAGGAGGGACATGGATCAATAGTATCCGGATTCCGGGAGCCACCAATGTTGATTGGGAGGCCATTGCCACGGACAGCCGGTTCTATTATATTGCGGATGTGGGAAATAATTATGGAACCCGGGACACACTGGTAATATACTGTGTGCAGGTTGAACCGGTGGTTGGTGCGGGTGTTCAGGATGTCAGGAAGATCACCTTTTCCTATGATGAACCGGTGACGTATAAAACGAATGGCTTGTATTCACATGATTGCGAAGCAATGTTTGCATACGGAGATTCGCTCTACCTATTTGCCAAGGACTGGGTGAACCAGTCTACCCGTGTATACGTGTTGCCGAAAGCACCAGGACATTATAAGGTAAGAGCACGTGCAGATTACCAGGTCAGGGCGCTGATCACCGGGGCCGACATTGATCCCCTCCGAAAAGAAGTTGTGCTCGTGGGATACAGGAATTTCATCCCGGTAGTGATCCGTTATGGATTTACAGACGATCCTGCAATGATCCAGTGCGGGGGAAAGGCACGCAGGTATCCCTGGAAGGCAGGACTGCAGACTGAAGGGGTGTGTTATGATGACCAGGAGAGGATCGTTGTCACCTCGGAGAAAAGCCTCTACAGGCAGTCAATTTATATCGTGAATTGATATCTTTGCAGTTTTAAGATAAAATCATGGAAGCGATCCGGATGATAGTCCGGACACAACAAGAAGGAAAGTGAATGAAGCGAGAGGAAACGAAACACAGTGATCCGTTTGCGCAGGGAATGAAGGTACCGTTGGTGGAGGATTTCTATACCCTGCAGGGGGAAGGATATCACACCGGGAAAGCAGCCTATTTCATACGCATTGGCGGATGTGATGTGGGATGCAGCTGGTGTGACACGAAATATTCATGGAACCCTGAACTGCACCCACCGGTGGAGATCGAAGAAATTGTTGAAAGGGCATCCGGTTACCCTGCAGCCGCAGTTGTCGTTACCGGGGGTGAACCCCTGATGGTAAATATGGAGCCGCTTACCTCTGCCATGAAAAGGAAAGGCATTGAAACATTCCTGGAGACAAGTGGCGCTTATGAGCTAACAGGTAACTGGGACTGGATCTGTCTCTCCCCGAAGCAGAACATGCCCCCGGTGGGAGACATCCACAAAAGGGCCCACGAGTTAAAAGTGATCATAGCGAAGGAGTCTGACCTGGAATGGGCGGTAGAACATGCCGGTCGGGTTAGCGATTCCTGTAAGTTATACCTGCAGCCGGAATGGAGTGTACGGGAAAAAATATTGCCTGTTTGCATCGAGTTTGCCAAGGAACACCCGGAGTGGGGTATATCGTTGCAGGCACACAAGTATATGCATATACCTTAGCCTTGTTGCCTGTCAGCCGATGATGCAGGTCATATTTCATTTAAATATTCGTAACTTTTGATCTCCAAAACAGATATTATGAGGTTAACTGTATACCTGCTCCTGCTGCTCGTGGCTATGCCCGGGGTCTCGCAGGATTACACCAGCGATTCCAAAAGAGCCATCCGTCATTTTGAAGAGGGAAAGTCCCATTTTCTTCATAAACAGGATGAAGCGGCCGAGGAATCACTGCTCAAGGCAATCAAAAAAGATCCTGAATTTTCTGAGGCGTGGTTCATGCTGGCGCAGATCTACCTCGATCAGCAGCAGCCGGCAAAAGCAGCGAGTCATTATGCTGAAGGGGTGCTGGCACATCCGGACGAATTTCCAAATGGATATCTTAAATTGGCAGAGCTACTTTATAAAATCGGTAAATATACAGACGCAGATGAGTATTTCAGGACATGGAAAGAATTGGGGGTCAGGGATACAAGGTTGCAGAGCAAGGCCATGACGTTGGAGAAGAACCTCACTTTTGCCGTCAATGCCGTGGCCAATCCTGTACCATTTGAGCCGAAGTCCCTGGGGGACTCGGTGAATACCGAACAATTTGAATACTGGCCCTCTTTGAGTGTGGATGAACAGACACTTTTCTTTACCGTGCTTGGTCCGCCCAACCCAGAACTTCCCACAGGGAGACTCACAGAGCAGGAAGATTTTTATTTCGCGGAGAAGCAGGATGGAAACTGGACCAACCGGCACTACCTGGGTGCTCCTGTCAATACGAACACCAATGAGGGCGCGCAATCGGTCACAGCGGACGGCAGGTACATCTATTTCACCTCCTGTAACCGGCCGGATGGTCATGGCAGGATGTGTGATCTTTATTTTTCAAGCATAGACAATGAAGGGAGATGGAGCAAGCCTGAAAACCTGGGGGATGTGATCAATACCAGGGCGAGTGAAAAGCACCCGGCCATTTCGGCAGACGGGCGCATTCTCTATTTCACAAGCAATAGACCCGGCGGAAAAGGAGGATATGATATCTGGATGTCTGTCAGGCACGATGGGGGCTGGACCCGCCCTGTCAACCTTGGAGACAGCATCAATACGCCTGGCATGGAGCAATCACCATTCATCCACCCTGACCAGCGGTCCCTCTATTTCTCTTCCGATCACTGGCCGGGAATGGGAATGGGTGATATTTTCCTGTCACGATTGAAGGACGATGGCACATGGTCGACCCCCGAAAACCTTGGATACCCGATCAACACGCACAACGAAGAGGTTGGTTTCGTGGTGAATGCACAGGGCAACAGAGCCTACTATTCGACCAACAGGCGGGAGGGGACCGATACAGACATATACACATTTGAAATGCCCGAAAGATCCAGGCCCACACCCGTTTCATATATCACGGGACGCGTATATGATGCGGCCAATATAAAAGGGATCGAGGCGATGTTCCAGCTGATTGATCTCAGCAGTGGAGAATTGGTCATGGAATCGGCCTCAAACCCTGAAGAAGGGAATTATTTTGTTTCATTGCCCACCGGATCCTCTTATGCCTTTAATGTCTCGCATCCGGGCTACCTCTTCTACTCCGATCATTTTGAAATTGCCAGGCGCTACTCCAGGCTTGAACCATTCAGGAAAGACATACCTCTCGAACCCATCAGGAAAGGCAAAAGCATTGTGCTGAACAATATCTTCTTTGATTTCGATTCCTATACACTGAAGGAGGAGTCCAGGATCGAACTGAACAAGATCACGGAACTGCTGGAATTGAATCCTGGGATGAAGATCGAGATATCGGGTCATACGGATCAGACCGGGAGCTCGATCTACAACATGGAGCTGTCTCAAAAACGGGCAGAAGAGGTAGTGAAATACCTCGCAACGGAGGGAATTGATCCGGAGAGGCTGACTTCAAAGGGTTATGGAGATACCAAACCACTGTCAACCAATGAGACCGAGGAGGGACGTGCATTGAACAGGAGAACGGAGCTGAAAGTATTATGAGTTTTGGTTACATTTGTGCCCGATCATGCATTTTCTACTGAGAAAAATACCGGCTTATATTGTCGACAAGCAAAATGTGCTCAGACAGATCTCCTTTACTGCGATATTTGCACTGATCTTCATCAATTTATACGCACCTTTCAATGCAGAAAGCTGGTTCAATGCCGGAAAAGCTGAACTCTTCCTGTATTCCAGTCTGTATATCCTCGCCGGCGTCCTTGTGATCGTGTTGAGCCGACTGATATTCATTAGGATTGCGGCCAAGACGCGGATCAGCTTCCTGGCCTATGTGTTTTGGATTTTTGCTGAACTGGTGCTGATGGCTTTTGCCTATACCTTCATGGATATCCTGTTCCTGGATCATGATGTGAATCCGTTTGAACACTATATCAAGTTGTTGTTTGTTACGCTGTTTGTCCTGGCGATCCCATACAGCCTGTCGTGGCTCTATTATTCATGGCAGGACCAGAAACGGAAGCTGGAGGAGCTGTCCAGTGCCACGTCAAATGAATACAGTACCAAGCATATGATCACATTCTTTGACGAAACGGACAAGCTGCGATTCTCGTTGCAGTCGACTGATGTATTGTATATCGAATCAACGGATAACTATGTGACCCTGCATGTACAGGATGAGACACGGGTGAAAAAGATCATGCTTCGGAATACAATGAAGCGGCTTGAGAAGGAGCTTGAGATGACGATGATCCGCAGGTGCCACCGCTCCTACATGGTCAATTTTGAGAATGTCAAAATGGTACGGCTATCCGGCACAAACCTTTATATATACTTAAATAACAGTGAGGAAAGCCGTATTCCTGTTTCCCGCACCTATACGGAGAAGGTACACGAGATGATCAACAGGCTGTCGGTTTGATGTTGCAGAATAGTTTTTCAGTCCATGCGCTAACAGTTATATTTATATTTTTAAACCTTAACAAATGAATCGTAAATTTTACAATCTGCTGGCGGCTGTTGCTATGGCTGCTTTTTCTATGACGGTTACCGGTCAGGAGTCCGGTTATACATTCAAAGATCAGATCGATATCAAGGTGACACCGGTCAAAGACCAGCACAGGTCAGGAACCTGCTGGAGCTTTGCCGCCATCTCATTCCTGGAGGCAGAATTGATCAGGACCGGCCAGGGAGAATACGACCTGTCAGAAATGTTCCTGGTAAGGAATTGTTACAAGGAGAAAGCTGAAAAGTATGTGCGCATGCACGGTAAGACCAATTTTGGAGGAGGTGGCCTGGCTCATGACCTGATCCTGGTTTGGGAGGAGTACGGCCTGGTGCCTGAGGAGGTTTATAAAGGGCTTGTTATTGGTGAAGCTGGGCACGTCCATGGTGAGATGGACGCTGTACTGGCAGGATATATTGACGAGGTGCTCAAGAATCCAAACCGCAAGTTGTCTGCAATCTGGATGAAGGGATTTGAAGGAATACTTGATGCATACCTCGGGGAATACCCAGACAATTTCTTTTTCAACGGATCAGGTTATACCCCGGAAAGTTTTGCCGGCAGCCTGGATCTTGATCCCGGGGACTATGTCACCATAGGTTCCTATACGCATCATCCATTTTATGAACCCTTTATCCTGGAGATTCCCGACAACTGGGGGTGGAACGAAATTGACAATGTGCATATCGACGAGATGATGTCGGTGCTCGACAATGCATTGGATAACGGATATACCGTTTGCTGGGATGCTGATGTCAGCGAAAAGGGCTTTGCATGGAACCAGGGCTTCTCCCTGGTACCGTCTGAAAAGATCGAAGACCTGTCCGGACTGGAGCTTGGAAGATGGAGTGAGCTTTCAGAACGGGAGCAGCAAGCCCTGTTCTATGATTTTTCCTCCCCTAGGAATGAGATGGAGATCACACAGGACCTGAGACAGGAGTGGTTCGACAATTACAAGACCACGGATGATCACCTGATGCACATCACAGGAACAGCGATTGACCAGGATGGAAAGAAGTTTTACAAGGTCAAGAACTCATGGGGAGTGGGGAACCACATCTACGAGGGATATTTTTATTGCAGTGAGGCTTTCATGCGGGCCAAGACCATCTTTTTCATGGTCCATAGAGACGCAGTACCCAGTCCGGTTGCAAAGAAACTTGGTTACTAGTTCCAGCAGACACCGCGTTCCTGGTATATCCTGATAAAGTTATCCACTGACCTGTCATAACTTCCTTCAATATCATCGGGGAAGTAACAGGCGGGGAGCTGTCCGCTCCGCCGGTGATAAGTGACGCAATCGCAACAAATGCCTTTCCTGCTGCAAGGGTACGTACAGTTGCAGTTTCTGCTGTTTTGTTCCTTCTTGCATTCCATGGGGTTTAGTTTTTATGTTTCCGGGCATAAAGATAACAATCATTGTCGTTCCTGATTGTTGAAAACCCGCTTTGTACTTTGCATTACAATGATATCTTTGTATCTGAAAACCCATAGTGATACCAGTAGCGAGAGATGAAGAGATTATACAGCAGGATCGTCCCGGTCGTCCTGGGATTGATTATTTTTCTACCCCATGTAAACCCCGGTTATTTGCCCCAGAGTAAGATTGCTTCTGCTGCTGATATTCCTCCCCCTTTCTATTCCGTTAACACCAGTTGGGTCGATTCCATTATGGCGCAGATGGACCTTGAAGAGATGATCGCCCAGATGATCATGGTACAGGCCTATTCCAACCGTGATGCAGCACACCTCGAAGCGCTTAAGAAACTTGTGAAAAGGGAGAAGATCGGGGGCGTGATCTTTTTCCAGGGTGGACCCGTTCGCCAGGCCATTATGACCAATGAGTTACAGTCGGTGTCAGAGGTGCCGATGTTGGTGGCAATGGATGCGGAATGGGGATTGGGCATGCGGCTTGACAGTGTGATCAGCTATCCGCGCCAGATGGTGTTGGGTGCGATCACGAATGATCAATTGATCCGCCGGATGGGTCGGGAGACAGCCATGCAGCTGCGGGAGCTGGGCGTACACATGAACTTTGCCCCGGTTGCTGACATCAATAACAACCCGGCCAACCCTGTGATCAATACCCGGTCTTTCGGTGAGCGCAGGGAGAATGTAGCATCAAAGGTATATGCCATTTTCAACGGTCTCCAGGATGAGCATATCCTGGTCACGGCCAAGCACTTTCCCGGACATGGAGATACCGACACCGATTCCCATCATGATCTGCCGGTGATCGGTCATTCAAGGCAACGGCTGGACTCCGTGGAACTCTTTCCTTTCAGGCATGCCATCAGTGAAGGTCTCTCCGGGATCATGGTTGCCCACCTGGATGTACCGGCGTTGGATTCAGCATACAACCGACCGGCGACATTGTCAAAACCCATCGTAACGGGATTGCTCCGGGAAGAATTTCATTTTGACGGACTGGTGGTCACTGATGCGATGAACATGCGTGGTGTGACCGATCATTTTAATCCCGGCGAGTCTGAAGTTGAGGCTGTTAAGGCTGGCAATGACATTGTCCTGATGCCTGCAGATGTGCAGAAAGCGATCCATCATATCAGGCGGGCTGTGCGTAGTGGTGAGATTCCCGAGGAGCAGATCATGAGCAGCTGCAGGAGGATACTGCTTGCGAAAGCGTGGGCCGGTCTGGACAGCCTGGAGATGATACAAACCGAAGGCGTAACGGCTCGTATCAATGACAGGAAATTCAACCCCCTCAGGGAATCATTGGTGAAAGAGGCGCTTACGCTGGTGCGTGATGACGGGGAGATCATACCCTTCCGCCACCTGGAGCGGATGCAGCTGGCTACGCTGAATATCGGCGTGGAGGAGGAGACACCTTTTACAGCACAGTTGGATCAGTATCATACAGGGGATCATTTCTTTTATCCCGATCCTTCAACCTTTCCGTCAGATACGGCGCTTCAAAGCACACTGAAAAAATACAATACATTGATCGTCAGTCTCTACTATACCAGGTCTTACGGAAACAATTTTGATATTCCCGAAGGGGTTCGTGAGATGATCAACGGGATCGATTTCGATGGGGAGATGATCGTCAACCATTTTGGGTATCCCTATGCCCTGGGGGTGCTCGGTAGGCTTGAGCAGGCTGATGCGATCCTTGTATCCTATACCAATGAAGAGATGCACCAGCGGTTTGCAGCGCAGGGATTGATGGGCGGGATCTCCTTGCGTGGGAAACTCCCGGTTTCTGTTGGCAATATGTATCCTGCTGGCAGTGGTGTGGTTACAGTGGGTGGTACGCGACTCTCCTATGGAACCCCGGAATCGGTCGGACTGAATTCCGATACCCTTCGGATGATCGAGGAGGTGGTCAGCAGGGCGCTCAGGATGAAGGCAACGCCCGGATGCCAGGTGCTGGTAGCCAGGAAAGGACAGGTGGTGTGGCAGAAATCTTATGGCACACACACATATCGCAGGCGAAGGCCAGTGAAGAATGACGACCTGTATGATCTTGCCTCCATCACCAAGATCGCTTCGACCATTCCCTCCCTGATGCGATTGCAGGACCAGGGAAGGTTTACCATTGACACTACGCTCGGGACCTATGTGACCGAACTGGACACTTCGGCAAAGGCGGAACTGCAGATCCGGGAGATACTGACGCACCAGGCAGGGTTACAGGCCTGGATCCCATTCTACATGAACACGATCGAGCCAATGGATACTTCAGAAAACCTCTTCAGTACGAAGTTCAGTTTAGAGTATCCGTATAAACTTGGTCCGGCGGCATATGCCTATAGAAATATTGTTTACAAGGACAGCGTATATGCTTATGAATACTGCACCGATTACCCGGTCAGCGTGGCCGACCATTTCTATATTCGTTCTGATTACAGGGATTCGATCTATCAGCGGATATTGGAGTCCCCGCTGGGCGACCATAAATACCTGTACAGCGACCTGGGGTATTATTACCTTTACAGGGCGGTTGAAGACCTGACCGACACCCTCTTTTATCCTTATAACTGGTACAATTTTTATGGTCCGCTTGGCGCTGAAACCCTGGGTTTTCTTCCCCTGAACCGGTTTGACAGGAGCAGGATCGTACCCACCGAGAATGATATGATATTCCGGCGCCAGCTGGTGCATGGGTATGTTCATGATCCCGGAGCAGCCATGCTTGGGGGCGTATGCGGACATGCGGGACTCTTTTCCAGTGCCAATGACCTGGCAAAGCTGATGCAGATGTACCTGAATAAAGGTACTTACGGGGGGCGGCGATTTATTGATTCAGCAACCGTTGCGGAGTTCACGAGATGCCAGTATTGTGATTTCGACAATCGCCGGGCGCTCGGATTTGACCGGCCCATGGAGGAGGAAGATGCGGGTCCGGCCTGCAATTCTGCCTCGGCGCTGAGCTTCGGTCATTCCGGATTTACCGGAACCATTGCCTGGATGGATCCGGAGTATGACCTGCTTTATATTTTTCTCTCCAACCGGATACACCCGAATCAGCATAATATCAGGCTGATCACGGACAATATCCGGACCGATATCCAGGAGCTGATCTACAGGTCCATGGAGGAGTAGGAGGGATTCGCTGCCGCTCATCAGGGGAATTACCGCTGAGGACAGAGTTCGACACAGAGGACCACAGAGGCGAGCAAGCTCGCGTATGTATAACCGCAGAAGACCGCAGAGTGCGACGCAGAGAGCGCAATTATTTCTAAGTATTTCGCACATTGCCCTTCGACAGGCTCAGGGCACCACAGTCCACTGAATGCTGAAGGCTGAAGACTGAAAACTGAAGGCTAATGGCTGAAAACTGAAGGCTGAACAAGTGTTGCAAAACACGCATCACGGTTCATATTAACAGGGTTATGAACAACCAGCTCAAAGTTTATCCGCTAATTTTGTATGATGAAATTACGAAAACCATGAAAACCATGAAACCAACACACATTGAACATATTGGAATTGCAGTGGCTGATCTTCTTGAGGCGATCAGGTATTATGAAGAGGTGATCGGCCTCGAGTGCTATGCCATTGAGGATATTGAGGACCAGAAGGTGAGAACAGCATTTTTCAAAGTTGGAGATACCAAGATCGAGTTGCTGGAATCAACGGATCCGGAAGGTCCGGTTGGAAAATTTATTGAGAAAAAGGGGCCCGGGATCCATCACATGGCTTTTGCTGTGGCAGATGTGAATAAGGCACTTGAAGGCGCAGCTGAGAAAGGGGTGAAGTTGATCGATCAGGAAGGAAGGAAGGGTGCAGAAGGATTGCAGATCGGATTCCTGCATCCGAAATCAACATTCGGGGTGCTCACCGAATTCTGCAGTGACAAATAGGCACCGGAAATCTGCTGTTTTCCGTAAGAACAATTAAAAATGTATATCCCAATAATATGAGCAATACTGACAAGATCAAAAAGCTGATCGATCTGCGCGAGCAGGCGAGAAAGGGGGGAGGAGAAGAGCGGATCGAAGGACAGCATTCCAGGGGCAAACTGACAGCAAGGGAGCGGATCAACATCCTGCTGGATGAAGGAAGCTTCGAGGAATATGACATGTTCGTCACCCATCGCAGTCACGATTTCGGACTGGAAAATCAGACCTACCTGTCGGATGGAGTAGTGACAGGTCATGGTACCATCGATGGCAGGGTCATCTACGTATATGCCCAGGATTTCACAGTCTTCGGCGGTTCATTGTCGGAAACCCATGCTGCGAAGATCTGCAAGATCATGGACCAGGCCATGAAGGTGGGTGCACCGTTGATCGGGATCAATGACAGCGGGGGAGCCCGGATACAGGAGGGAGTAAAAAGTCTGGCAGGCTATGCCGAGATCTTTGAGCGCAATATACTGGCTTCCGGGGTGATCCCACAGATATCCGCCATCTTCGGTCCGTGTGCCGGTGGCGCAGTCTATTCACCTGCGCTGACAGACTTTATCGTGATGAGCAAGGATACCTCTTACATGTTCGTGACAGGTCCAAAGGTCACAAAAACGGTGACCGGCGAGGTGATCTCCACTGAAGCGCTGGGGGGTGCGGAGATGCACTCCACAAAGTCCGGGATCTCTCATTTCATGGTGGATGACGAGGAGGCAGGTCTGTTGATGATCCGTAAACTGATCTCCTATCTTCCGCAGAACAACCTTGAAGATCCGATTCAGACCACCACTTCGGATCCGATCGACAGGCTTGAGGATGAGCTGAACGAGATCATCCCGGAAAACCCAAACCAACCCTACGACATGATGGATGTGATCCTTCGGGTAGTGGACAGGGAGGAGTTCCTGGAGGTACACAGTCGCTATGCAAGGAATATCCTGGTGGGATTTTCAAAATTCAACGGCATGCCCGTGGGCATTGTGGCCAATCAACCCAACCATATGGCCGGCGTGCTGGATATTGATGCATCCAGGAAAGCTGCACGGTTTGTGCGGTTTTGTGACTGTTTCAATATTCCCATTGTCACTTTTGTCGATGTGCCCGGATTTCTTCCCGGAAGCGCACAGGAATTTGGCGGGATCATCATACACGGTGCCAAACTGATGTTTGCTTATGGAGAGGCCACTGTACCAAAGGTCACCGTCACCCTGCGTAAGTCATATGGCGGCGCACACGACGTGATGAGTTCGAAGCAGCTGCGGGGAGATCTGAACTATGCCTGGCCCACTGCAGAGATCGCAGTCATGGGTGCAAAAGGGGCCGTGGAGATCCTCGAGGGAAGAAAATTGAAAGAGATCACCGATCCCGAAGAAAAACAAGCCTTTATCGATGAAAAATCCAAAGCGTATAACGAGAAATTTGCAAATCCCTATGAAGCTGCCCGCTACGGATATATCGATGATGTGATCGAGCCCAGGAATACAAGGTTTCGCATTATACGGGGGCTTCAGACCCTGGCCACGAAAAAGGAGATGAATCCACCCAAGAAACATACAAACATCCCGCTATGAACCTATTGTGGCTATTTCTAAAAGGTAATATTACCCAGGAATCGGTGATCATCGCCATCGTGGGCTACGTCGTTGTCTTTGCTTCACTTGTATTGCTCTTCTGGCTTTTCAATCTCTTACCTGGCCTGATCAACTACCGTGGTAAACGGAAGGAATCCGCTACAGAAAAGGGTAAGAAGGACCAGTCGGCCGATGAGATCACAGGGGAGACCACAGCAGCCATTTCCCTTGCGATGCACCTCTATTTCTCTGAACTGCATGATGAAGAGAGCGGAGTACTGACCATCAAGAAGGTTTCGAAATCCTATTCTCCCTGGAGTTCAAAGATTTATGCTGTTCGTAACCAGTTCAACCGCAGATAGCACATTATGAAACAATTCAAATTTACCATACACGGCAATGATTACGCAGTTGATGTGATCGGTATTGACGAGAACATCGCAACTTTGGAGGTCAATGGCACCCCCTATGAGGTTGAGATCCACAAAACCACGAAGGCCTCCAAGACACCACGTGTTATTGCTCCATCGGTAAAAGAGCCCTCCAGGCCGGAGATTGAAAAAAGGGAAAGGGGAGATGCCCACCCGATTGCTGCGCCGCTTCCAGGCAGTGTACTTGAGATCAGGGTAAAACCCGGAGATATCATTGAAAAAGGCCAGGTATTGATGATCATGGAAGCCATGAAGATGGAGAACAAGGTAATGGCAGACAGGAAAGGCGTGGTTGAGGATATTCCGGTAAAGGTCGGTGATGCTGTATTGCAGGGTGATATACTTGTTCAAATTATCTGATATTATGAAAAGGATACTCACTGTTGCTGTCATCCTGCTGATATTAAGTGCCCTCCGTCTTGTTGTGGTCCCGGGAACCAATTCCGGGACCTTACAGGCTGGCACCCATGCACCATCCGAAACCGAACAGGGGATCGACCAGGGGGATGGCATATTCGATACCACTGTAAAAGGACTGGAACAATTCTACAGGTTCACAGGGATCAGGAATGCTAAGGGCGGACACCTGATCATGATCGCTGTTGGATTGCTATTCATATTTTTGGCCATTAAGTATGATTATGAACCCTTGTTGCTCATCCCGATCGGTGCGGGGATCATCATGGGAAATATCCCTTTTTACCAGGAAGGGGACGTCAACCTCCAGGTAGGGATCTACCAGGAGGGAAGCGTAATGAACTATCTCTATTTCGGGGTAATGCGGGGAGTTTACCCACCGTTGATCTTCCTTGGGATAGGGGCGATGACCGATTTTTCATCCCTGATCTCCAAACCAAGGCTCATGCTGCTGGGCGCAGCTGCGCAGGTGGGGATCTTTTTAACTTTCCTCGGAGCGCTATGGCTGGGATTTGATATGCGGGAATCCGGGGCGATCGGGATCATTGGTGGAGCCGATGGTCCGACGGCGATCTTCCTCTCCTCGAGAATTGCCGAGCACCTGATCGGCCCCATCGCCATTGCTGCCTATTCATACATGGCATTGGTACCGGTGATACAGCCCCCGATCATGAGGCTGATGACCTCGAAGAGGGAGCGCCTGATAAAAATGAGTCCGCCACGAGCGGTCTCCCAGACAGAAAAGATATTGTTTCCCATTATCGGACTTATCGTAACCACATTCATCTCCCCAAGTTCACTGCCCCTGTTGGGAATGTTGTTTTTCGGAAACCTGCTGAAGGAATCGACACGTACAAAGCGATTGGCTGAGACTGCCAGGAATTCCATGATCGATATTGTAACGATACTGTTGGGACTGACTGTTGGAGCTTCCACGCAGGCCGACCGATTCCTGACAACGGACTCCCTGGTCATCTTTGGGTTAGGGGCGCTCTCCTTCATGGTGGCAACGGCCGGCGGGATCCTGTTCGCCAAGGTGATGAACCTCTTCACTCCTGAGGGCAAAAAACTTAATCCCCTGATCGGGGCAGCCGGTGTTTCAGCGGTTCCTGATAGTGCAAGGGTGGTGCAGAATTTCGGTCTGAAGGAGGATCCTTCCAATCACCTCCTGATGCATGCCATGGCCCCGAATGTGGCCGGTGTGATCGGAAGTGCCGTTGCGGCGGGTATCCTGCTTAGTTTCCTCTGGTAACCACCAGGGTATTACAACATCTTCTGGAATTATTTAGGGCCCTTTTGGTGCTCATTGCTCTTAAACATAGCACGGGGTGCATGGTGACGTCGAGCTTCGCCTATTTTTGTTAAAGAATCATTAGCGAATCCAATGGATCAAACAGCGATGGCCGGTAATACCGGTGACAAAGTACGGTCAGATTGCAGGATCAAACTGACACTGGCGGAAAAGGGTGGAATCGTCATCAACATGGAGAGTAAAGTTACTGTCATGTATGGTGAAGCAAACCTGCAACTGGTGCGTGAGATCATGGAATTCTTCGGGATCCATCATGCAACCATCGATATCGAAGACAGTGGTGCACTGCCCCATGTGCTTGCGGCAAGACTTGAAGTCTGTATAAAAAAGATATCAAATACCCGGAAGGAATACCTGCTCCCGATTTCCCGGGGTGAAATCGTCGGTGGTGAGCCAGGCCGTTTCCGGAGGTCGAGGCTCTATCTTCCCGGAAATACGCCAGCGATGATGATCAATGCCGGCATTCACCAGTCAGACGGCATCATCCTCGACCTGGAGGACTCGGTGGCCGCAGAACGGAAAGATGAAGCCAGGATCCTGGTAAGAAATGCTTTGCGAAACATCGATTTTTTTGGTGCGGAACGGATGGTACGCATCAACCAGCTGCCACTTGGACTGGAGGATACAGCAATCTTAGCACCACATGGTGTGGAGCTGATCCTGATCCCAAAGTGCGAGGAAGACTGGCAGGTTCATGAGGTGGAAAAGGTAGTGTCATCAACACTTGAGAAAACAGGCCCGGATCAGCAGATATTCTTCATGCCGATCATCGAGAGTGCACTTGGGGTGGAAAATGCCTTCCGGATTGCTTCAGCTTCCAAAAATGTAGTTGCGATGGCAATCGGACTTGAAGATTTGTGTGCAGACCTCGGTGTTGCCAGGACGGCAGGAGGCAAGGAATCATTCTTTGCGCGCACAAGGATCGTGAATGCATGCAAAGCGGCCGGAATACAGCCCATTGATTCAGTCTTTTCAGATGTGACGAACATGGAAGCTTTGTTGGAGAATGTAAAAAAATCAGCTGCCCTTGGATTTGAGGGCATGGGTTGTATTCATCCGGGCCAGATTCGGGTCATTCACCAGGGATTCAGGCCTGGTGAACCTGAGGTTGAAAAAGCACTGAAGATATTGGAGGCTTACAGGGAGGCCAGGAAAAATGGATTAGGTGTCGTATCGCTCGGATCAAAAATGATCGATGCGCCCGTTGTGGCAAGAGCAGAGCAAACATTGCAACTGGCGAGGAAATACAGACTTATCAAGTAAAAACCGGAAGATGAAACTTTTAAAAAATGCAGCCGGACGCATGGTGCCGGACCAGGTAAACGGAAGGGAGCAGATACCTTATAAAGGTGTGGGCAAGTATATTCCGGATGCAAACAGGCATGCACCGCGTATTGCCAGTTGTGCCAATTATCCTGCGAACGGGGACAAGAGGTTGAAGGACCTGAAGGCCGCTCTCGAAAAGTCAGGGCTCAGGGATGGAATGACCATCTCCACCCACCACCATTTCAGAAACGGCGATCTGCTTGCCAACCAGGTTTTTGACATTGCCCATGAGATGGGGGTGAAAGACCTTACCTGGTTTCCATCTGCTTCATTTCCATGTCATGAGCACCTTGTGCAGTACCTGGAAGATGGCACCATCCACCATATTGAAGGAAGTATGAACGGACCACTTGGTCAATATGTGTCTGAGGGACGGATGAATGGAACCGGAGTGCTTCGCTCGCACGGGGGAAGATACCAGGCGGTCCAGGATGGAGAGGTACAGATCGACATTGCGGTGATCGGGTCACCCACGGCGGATCCTTTTGGGAATGCAAACGGACTGTCGGGAGATTCGGCGTGCGGATTACTGGGATTTGCACTGGCCGATTCACAGTATGCCGACCAGGTGATCGTGGCCACCGACAACCTGGTTGAATTCCCATGTATTCCATGGCAGATACAGGGAAATTATGTAGATCATGTAGTTGAGGTGGAGCGGCTCGGAGACCCGGGACAGATCGTTTCCGGTACCACCCGGATCACACGTTCTCCCGACCGGTTGATGCTTGCCGAACTGACGGCCAGGTTCTGCGATGCAGCAGGGATCATCAGGGATGGATTCTCATTCCAGAGCGGGGCAGGAGGCACCTCACTGGCCGTAGGAGAATATTTCAGGCAGATCATGCAGGAAAAGAAGATACGGGCCAGGTTTGCCAGGGGAGGCAGCAATCAATACCTTGTTTCAATGTTGGAGGAGGGACTGGTTGATTATATTCTTGATGGCCAGACCTTTGATCTTGATGGAGTACGATCCATGGCCGAAAACCCAAACCATGTGTGGACCAGTCCGTTTACCAGCTACAATTATCATAGCAAGGGTAATTTTGCAGGCATGGTGGATGTTGTGATCCTGGGGGCGACAGAGGTGGATACCTCTTTTAATGCAAACGTGGTAACACATTCCGACGGATCCCTGTTGCACGGGATCGGGGGATGGCAAAACTGCCTCTTTTCAAAGACCGTGATCCTGCCGATCCCCTTGTTCAGGGACCGGATCCCGGTGGTGAAGGACCGTGTCACCACCCTGTGCGGACCCGGGGAACTGATCGATGTGATCGTCACAGAGCGTGGCATCGCCATCAATCCACTTCGCAAGGACCTGGTGGAAGCAACCCGTGATTCAGGATTGCCCATAAAGACGATTGAAGAATTGAAGTCAGAAGCGGAGCGGATATGCGGTGTCCCCCGGTCAGCTGAATTTGAAGATGAGGTTGTTGCCGTGATCAAGTGGGTGGACGGAACGATCATCGATGCAGTCAGAAAGGTCCGGCAGGAGTGATTCTGCCAGGTAACTGTTGGAAATACAACCTCTTTTTATTTGTCTCATCCGGAGTGAATGTACAAACGATGTTATAGGCCTGCGCCATGTTTTGCGAAAGGGACTGCGTGAAACCGCCTGCTGCCCAGTACCCGCCGGAAACTTCTTTGTAAGCGATAACATAATAGATCTGTGGTTCCATATTCGCAAACAGTATAAAACCTTCATCATCGGTAAACTCAAAAAGCTGCGGGGCAGTCTGCATGTTGAAATCTGATTCATTGTCATAAAGCCATATCTCGCAACCTGGAATTTCCGTTGTCAGTGTGGTATCGCTATATACGAAAAACCCCAGCAGCGTAGGATCATTGATGGTAACAGACTCTGTAACAGAAGCACTTCCTGCTTCATTGGTTGCAGTGAGCATTACCTCTTTACTGCCAGTCGATTCATAGATGGTATAAGGGTTCTCTTCCGAGGAGACAGAACCATTCCCTAAATCCCATTCATAGCTTTGCGCTTCAACCGTGGTATTTGTAAACCTGATGGTATCTCCGGCTTCCGGGTTATCAGCCGGGGCATAAGTAAATGAAGGCTCGGGGGGGTTCTTACAGTTGGTAAGCAGCAGGACTGAAGCAAAAATGATTATTGACAGGGGTGTTCTTTGTATAGAGTCTGATGATTTCATTGTCCGGGGTATTGATTAGAACGAACAAGTTATTGATTTGATTCCAATAAACAAATATACGCATTGAAATGCCTTACATAA
>JGI12048J13642_10249875_pt1 | contig 31806 bp, 26 predicted proteins | sample ElkSlonscriptome_16_FD_13642 | JGI IMG/M metagenome (IMG submission 13642)
GTTTTATATCAGCGCGTAGCACTATACGAGTGATGGCGTTTCTCAAGATGTGGAGGGGCTAAAGTTTTTTGCCCATCCATTGCTTTTCCAAAGTCATGCCGAGACAACTTTGTGAGAGCCAGAACTCGCAGAGCGAGTCATTTTACTGGGAGTTAGCTTGACTGGCAGATCAATCGTGAAGAGGGTGCGTTTGCCTGGAACAGACTCGCACAGCAATGTGCCTCCATGCTCCTCCGTAATCACGTTGTAGCTCATTGACAGCCCCATGCCTGTCCCTTGGCCAATGGGTTTTGTCGTAAAAAACGGGTCGAACATTTTTGCTTTAACGGTTTCTGACGATATGCCGCAGCCGTTATCTTCGACGGAGATTACAACATGCTGATCAACAGCACTATATTTTGTCCGAATCGTGAGAGTCGGCTGAAACCGTGATGCTGAATCTTCGCTGGTCTGAGTCGTATTCGACTGAATATCCAGCGCATCAATCGCATTGTTGAAAAGACTGATAAAGACTTGATTCAACTGTCCTGGATAACACTCTACGTTGGGAAGTGCTGAGTCGAAATCTTTGCCGATCTTGATTTCTCTGCGGTGGGCATTCGCTCTCAATCGATGAACCAACAGCATTAAGGTGTTGTCAATACTGTGATGGAGATTGACAGTTTTGATGGCAGCATATTCGGTACGGGCAAAGGTGCGCAGAGATTGGATGATGTGATGAATACGCTGAGCACCCAGTTTCATCGAGAGCAAAACTTTGGCGACATCGTCTTGGATAAAATCTAAATCAATGCTGATGGCTTTTGCTTGGATTTCAGCAACTGGCTGAGGATAGTGCTTTTGATAGAGTTTGATTAATTCTAGAAGCTGATAGATGTAATCTTTCGCAAAGGTGAGATTGCTGTAGATAAAACCGATGGGATTGTTCATTTCATGGGCGACACCTGCAACAAGCTGTCCCAGACTCGACATTTTTTCCGCCTGTATCAGCTTCATTTGAGTATGCTTAAGCTGATCTAGACTGGTTTCTAACAGCTTTGTTTTCTCAGTCAATAAGGTTTCAGACTGACGCAACTCAGCTTCTTTAGTCTGAAGCTGAGTGATCATCTGCTCACGATTCGACAAGTTCAGCCGCAACTCCATCTGACTCACAACTTGGCGCGCTAGAGCCTGTAATGCTTTTTGCTGCCTTGGAGTGAGAGTACGAGGTTGCCTGTCGATGACGCAGAGTGTTCCGAGGGCATGGCGGTCTGGCGTCAGTAGGGGAACTCCGGCGTAGAAGCGAATGTAGGGAGCTTGAGTAACTAATGAATTGTGCTTGAACCGCTCATCAGCTAAGGTGTCTGGAACGATGAAAATTTCATCGGGTTGCAGAATTGCATGGGCGCAAAAGGAAACATCACGTCCCGTTTCTTTAGCATCTAGGCCATAGTTTGACTTGAACCATTGCCGATTTTGATCGACGAAGCTAACAAGAGCAATGGGGGTCTCACAAATCTCCGCTGCGATGGTGGTGAGATCGTCGAATGCTTGTTCTGCTTCTGTATCGAGAATGCTGTAATGTCGGAGAACTGCAAGGCGAGCGGCTTCACTAGTAGGAGTGGCGAGTCCGGCTTCATGGGTGGCGTTCGCACATGACACCATGCAATATTTTTCTCCTTTTGTATAAGGTGCTACACCAATCATATTAGCTTTAGAATTTGAGAGTGTTTATAAAATAATCACTTTTTTGACTTCAAAATAGTGAAATTTTCCGGACTTCAGCGATATTGCTGATTTTCACTCATTCATAACTCTGATTCACTCATCCATAAGAGTGAATCAGAGTTATGGGAAGGGAAGCGATAGAGAAGCAATGGTCAGGCTCCGGATGCAAAACGCATATCTCAAATGCAAGGCCCTTTGTAAATCAATTTGTTAATCACTTTGTATAGGCACTGAAACGAATTCTTCCTTGTTCACGGCGCGTTTGTCATGGAGGATGACTGTTGCTGAGATTGTTCAAACGGCTTTGGGAGCGATCGCCTCGTTATTTTCTTTAGAAATCGGCTTTTGACGTCTGAAATGCTGCTACAATTGGAAACCGTTGAGTGAAAGCCAAGTTTTATGGTCAACGTAAAGCTCGGTAAGTGTTTGGTTTGTCACCGAGCGCGTTCAATTGAATAGTTTGGAGAGGTGGCCGAGCGGTTTAAGGCGCAGCACTGGAAATGCTGTTTAGGGCAACTTAACGAGGGTTCGAATCCCTCCCTCTCCGTTGAAATTTTTGAATAACCGTTCCACTTCTCGAACGGACTGAAGATTCAGGTTCGCGATCGCCACGAATCTTGCGTTTCAAGAGCAGCAGTGTTTTCGCTGCTTGAACCCTCAGATAAGCTTATCCGACAGGATGGATTTTCAATAGTGGAATGGGTTGTCCTGTGTGTGCAGTCCTGAGACCTGTGACAAGTTTCTCTGACTGACAGGGCTTGTGAACAGATGTTGCAGCGAAACGGATTTGGGGCGCGAGTTTCGGGTCATCCTGTTGCAGCTTATGAGAATATAGAGGTTCATGGCGATCGCCTCTTTCGCACCTGGTCTTGACTGTCACTTATAAGCCAAAGTTCGAGGAGCCATCAAGTAATTCCTATCAGAAAAATTTCGATTTCTTTAGGTTTTGCTTAGTTTTTCAGCTAAGCTATTAACCATAGAAGTTTTTCGATAGTCAAATGCGAAATCATAGACTTAATCACTTTCGAGGTGATGAGTCTAGTTGCTCGTGATGACTGTTTGCGACCTTGGCAAATTTTATTCCTATGGCTCAATTTTTTGCACAAAGTTCGTGGCTGATTCCTTGTTACCCCCTAGTTGGGATGGCGCTTTCCATCTTTTGGTTTCCGTCGATTACTCGACTGACAGGGCCACGTCCGGCTGGTTACGTCAATCTAATCATGACTGCGATCGCCATCCTCCATGGCGTTTTTGCTTTTCCAGCAACTTGGAATCAGCCGGCTCAAATTGTTCAACTGTCATGGCTCAACGTGGCAGGTCTCAACCTCACTCTGCCCCTCGAAATCTCTGCCATTTCTATTGGTGCGGTCATTTTGGTGGCTGGCATCAACTTTTTGGCTCAGCTTTATGCTGTGGGCTATTTGGAAATGGACTGGGGCTGGGCTCGATTCTACGCGCTGTTGGCACTGTTTGAAGCGGGAATGTGCAGTTTGGCACTTTGCGATTCTCTCTTCTTCAGCTACATCATTCTAGAGATTTTGACTCTCGGCACTTACCTGCTCATCGGGTTTTGGTTCAACCAGTCTCTAGTGGTTACAGGAGCCCGAGATGCTTTTCTGACAAAGCGGATTGGTGATTTGCTCCTACTGATGGGCGTGCTGGCGATCTATCCTCTGGCTGGTACCTGGAACTTTAGTGAAATGGCTCAGTGGTCTCAGACCGCTGATGTTGATCCGACGGTGATTACGTTGGTCGGACTGGCGCTGATTGCAGGCCCAATGGGTAAATGCGCCCAGTTTCCGCTGCATCTGTGGCTCGACGAAGCGATGGAAGGGCCGTTTCCCAGCACGGTGTTGCGAAACTCTGTGGTAGTCGCAACCGGAGCCTGGATTCTAATCAAGCTGGAGCCTGTGCTGTCGCTGGCACCTCGGGTTATGACTGCGATCATCGCTGTAGGTGCAGTCACTGCATTGGGAGCTACCCTGATTGCGATCGCCCAAATTGATGTCAAACGCACCCTCTCCTATTTGGCGAGTGCATACATGGGAGTTGTCTTCATTGCAGTTGGGTGTGGACAGACGACTGCGGCGTTCCTGATGCTGCTGACCTATGCCGTGGGTTCCACCGCACTGATTATGAGCACAGGGTCTATTGTGCTCAACTCGATTTCTCAAGATGTGACCCAGCTCGGCGGGTTGTGGAGTCGCCGCCCGATCTCGGGACTCGCTTATTTAATGGGGGCGATCGGCGTTGTGGCGCTGCCTCCTTTTGGCGGCTTTTGGGCCATGTTGCAACTGGTAGATGGTGTTTGGGCAACCCGTCCGTGGGCGGCAGCCATCTTGTTGACTGTCAACGCTTTGGCAGCTTTTGGTGTGACTCGCGTATTTTGCCTCATTTTCTTCAATGAAGCGAATCCGATGGCGCAGCGATCGCCCGAAAATATTTGGTCGGTCACGCTGCCAATGGTGATTGCAGCCGCGTTTACGTTCCACTTGCCGCTAGTGCTACAAAGACTGTCACTGTTGCCTTCTTGGAATTTGCTCAACAAAGACGTTGCCTTGCTGGTGCTGTGGTCTACTCTGTTCGGCATGGGTATCTCAGCCATCATCTATCTCGGTTCAGTGAAAAAACCCGTACGGCTTCCCTGGAAGCCACTTCAGGATTTGCTGGCTTACGACTTTTACACTCCTCGGCTCTATCGGTCGAGCGTGGTGGGAAGTGTCGATATTTTGTCTCGCATTGCAGATTGGGGCGATCGCTACATTGTCGATGGACTTGTCAATTTAATTGGATTCGTATCCATTTTTGGCGGCGAAACCCTGAAATACAGCACAACAGGCAAAACTCAGTTCTATATCCTGACCATCTCCTTTGGAGTTGCCATCATCGCTGTGCTGGTGTCATGGTCGTTGCTATCCAACCTGTCCATTGTCGTCGGGCCATAGCATTATCGTCTAACCTTTTCTGTTGTTTGGAAGCGAGTTCTGGTTATGCTTAGCGTACTTATCTGGGTTCCAGTCCTGGGAGCCATTCTTATCGGGCTCCTACCTCAGTCGATTCCCACTAAACAGGTGCGACTCATCGCTCTTTGCGGCGCGGGTGCTCTTGTGGCATGGACTTTAGTATTGGCTAGTCAGTTTGACTTGTCCAATCCAGGGATGCAAATGCAGGAATATCTCCCTTGGATTGAGCCACTTGGGCTGGACTATCGTGTTGGGGTCGATGGACTGTCCATTTCGTTATTGGTTCTCAACAGCTTTCTGGCTTGGATTGCCATCTTTAGTAGCTCCGAAACGATTAACCGTCCGCGACTGTTTTATGCGCTGATTTTTCTTGTCGTGGGTGGCGTAGCTGGCGCATTTCTAGCTCAAAACCTATTGCTGTTTTTCCTGTTCTACGAATTGGAACTGGTGCCGTTCTATCTGCTCATCTCTATCTGGGGAGGCGAAAAACGAGGATATGCGTCGGTCAAGTTTCTAATTTATACAGCTACTTCTGGCGCGCTGATCTTAGTTGGGTTCCTCGGATTAGTCTGGTTGACTAAATCGACTGGATTTGACTACGCCTCTCTTATGGGACAAAACTTGCCCATGGGGATACAAGTCCTGTTGCTTGGAACTCTAATTGTCGGTTTCGGCATCAAGATTCCTCTTGTGCCGTTTCACACCTGGTTGCCAGATACCTATGTTGCGGCATCTGCTCCCGTGGCGATCTTGCTGGGTGGCGTGTTGGCAAAGCTTGGTACCTACGGACTGTTTCGATTCGGTATGGGATTGTTTCCAGATGCCTGGTCGCTACTTTCCCCATGGTTGGCGACTTGGGCTGTTGTTAGCGTGCTCTATGGAGCTATGGTGGCGATCGCCCAAAAGGATATCAAACGCATGGTGGCCTACAGTTCCATCGGTCACATGGGATATATCTTGCTGGGGGGTGCTGCGATGACAGCCCTCAGCCTGGTCGGTGCCATTTCTCAGATGGTTGCTCACGGCCTGATTCTCGCTATCCTCTTTCACTTAGTGGGAGTGGTTGAATCGAAAGTTGGTACTCGCGATTTGAATGTACTGAACGGATTGCTCAATCCGGTTCGAGGGCTACCGACGGTGAGCGCGTTGCTGATTTTGGGCGGCATGGCCAGTGCGGGTATTCCGGGTTTGGCTGGATTCATTGCCGAATTTCTAATTTTCCAAGGCAGCTATGTAGCATTTCCGGTGCAAACGCTGCTTTGCGTTGTGGGAACAGGTCTGACAGCAGTGTACTTTGTCATTTTGCTCAACCGCACCTGCTTCGGAAAGTTGGACAACGATATCGCCTATTTTCCAAAAGTGGAATGGAGTGAGCGCACACCAGCGCTTGTTCTCGCCTGGGTCATCTTCCTGTTGGGGATTCAGCCCACTTGGCTCGTGCGCTGGAGTGAGTCAACCAGCACCGCCATGATCGCTGCCATCCATACTCCGGTTGAGCAGCGGTTGGCTGAGGTTCAGCCTGTTGAGGAAGCCGCTCTGCTGCGATAGCAGCGAAATGAGGAGTCACGAGTCACGATCCAAACTTTTCCTACGATGTGGATTCCTGTTTCTCTTGTCATTCTTCGCTGTGCGATCGCCCCCTTCCTGCTGTGGGATGCTTGGGATGGTCGAGTGTCGCCTGTGTTCCTCGTAGCCTATGGAATTGCAGTCATGTCTGATATTTTCGACGGCATCATCGCTCGTCGCTTGGACGTTAGCACTGAAGGATTGAGGACTGCTGATAGCTGGGCCGACCGTTGGCTCTACTTGTGTGTGGCGATCGCTGCTTGGCGTACTCACGCTGAGGTCATTCTTGACTTCCGAGAGCCGTTGTTAACAGTAGTTGGTTTGCAAGGAATGTGGTGGGTTGTCAACTTAGCAAAGTATGGCCGCCCCGCCAGCTATCACACCTATTCAGCTAAGGCTTGGGGTCTATCGCTCATTTCAGTGGCGATCGCTCTGTTCGGCTACAACACTGGAGGACTGATGCTGTGGATTGCCATCATTCTTGGCTGTTTCCATACTCTAGAAGAGATTATGATGACGCTGTTGCTTCCTACTTGGCATCACGATGTGCTCAGCATTGTTCATGCGTTTCGATTGCGGCGATTATCCCACCAGCCTTGATGGAGTATTGGGATAATTGGGGCGATCGCTCTCGTCGCTACTTTCAACCCATAAATTCCAAGACGATGAGCATCAAATTATGAATATCGGGTGATTAATATCGGGATTGTGGGGAATTGGAAGGAGAAGTTGTGACATGGGTTTTTATTCAACTATCGTGTTGCCTCGATTGCTAGACCGGGTCATGTCGAATCCAGAAATGGCGAAATATCGACAGATTTTACTGAAAGATGTGGAGGGAGACGTGCTTGAAATCGGCTTCGGGACAGGGTTGAACCTCGCCTACTATCCTCACCACATCGACAAAATCACTACCGTTGATCCGAATCCGGGCATGAACAAGCTCGCCGAAAAGCGCATCCAGACCTCAGAAATCGGCGTCGAAAATCATGTTCTGAACGGAGAACGGCTACCCATGGAATCCAACAGCTTTGATAGCGTGATCAGCACTTGGACTCTGTGCAGTATTGCTCAGGTGAATCAAGCGCTCCAGGAAATCCACCGAGTTTTGAAGCCAGGCGGCAAGTTTTTCTTTATCGAACACGGCCTCAGCGATGATCCAAAGATTCAAACCTGGCAAAACCGACTCAACCCGCTCCAAAAAATTATTGGTGACGGCTGCAACCTCAACCGCAATATCCAAGCGCTTGTTGAACAACACTTTGAAACTGTTACCCTAGAGCGTTTTGAGATGGAAAGTCTTCCCCGCGTCGGCTCGTACACCTACAAGGGCGTTGCGGTTAAACGATGAATGAAACGAGCGATCGCCAACAATCAAATTGTCTAAGTATCCTCCCAATCCATGAGTTAGCGCCGTAATCTTTTTTCTAAAACAGCCTGTTATCGACCATTTACCGACAGATCACCACTATGACTTCTACCCTCACCTCTCCTCCACCAGTCATTCCCCCTTCTCAGCACAAATATGCGGACATTATTCATCGGCTAGAAGCGGGTGGCTCTATGTTGCCCGACACTCCCGACAACCTGATGCAAATCATCGGTATCTACAAAGCCTATGCAGTACCGATGGATTTTTACTGGCGGGATTTGCTCTACATTGCAGAGCAGGTGTTTCTCGAACCTTTTCCTTTCTTCAAGTATTTCATTTCGCAAGAATATCTCGACCTGCCGAATCATTACGCGGGTGACACGGCTGACCTACGCATCTGGCGAGGTGAAGCTGCGGCTCATCCGGAACTGCTGGAGTTTATGGCGACTGGCGAAGTCAAGAAGAAGCTGCCGAAGCTGCTACATCACTTGTGGCACGACCGAGTCAATATGGAATTTGCGGAAGCCTGTATGCGGGCGATGCTCTGGCACCGACATATGTATGCTCCGGTCAACCAGTTTGACGCTTATCTCGACACCGACGAATACAAGCAAAACGCCGATCGCGCCATTCGTGCCTATTTCAAAAACAATCCGGCAATGTTGGCGCTGTACAAGCTGTTCCCAGAAATGTTTTACGAAAAGGTGCGGGAGTTATCTTACTACTCCAATCTGGGGCTGTTTTGGGAAGTCATGGCTCCCGTTTTCTTCGAGATGAGCGACATCTACGATGAGGGCGGTTTCAAGGGCGTGCCTGATGCCATGAATTTTCTAGTCAACGGCATTTTTGCGATCGCGGGTCGCCCCATTTACCATCATGTTTATGTGGATGGAGAATGCTACGAAATCATTCCCAAGTCAAAAGGATTTACTTGGCTCTATGAAGCGGCTCTACCCTATGTAGAAGCTGTGTTTTACCGGACGGCACCCTTTCGAGGCACCAAGTCCTACAATGCCCAAGCGGGTCAGGTACCTGAAGATCAAAAAGATTTTCACTACGGCATTCTCTACGCGGATGTGTTTCCTGTGGGCACTGCAGGCATTCCGCCGACATTGCTGATGCAGGACATGTTGCACTTTCTGCCGCCTTATCTAGTTGACTACTACAAGCAGCACTCTCGTGGAAAAGATGATGCGCTAATCCAGTTGGGAATCACGTTCCAGAGATCGATGTACAACGTTACCTCGGCGGTTATCCAAGCTCTGCGTACGGCGTTACTTTATCCCTTGGATGATCCCAATCCTAAGCACCGCATGGCCAATCGCCAGTTTTTTGAAGCTCAGATGGATCGGTTCTTGCGACCCGAAGCACGGCTGAGCGATATTCAGACTCACGACTATCGGTAATCTCCCAACTATCTCTCAACGTCATTTTCTACTAACGCTTTTGGAGAAACGCTAATGGCTGACATTGTTGATATTGCAGTCAATACTGAAGGATTTTCAACCCTAGTGGCAGCGGTTCAAGCGGCTGGTTTGGTTGATGTCCTCAAAAGCCCAGGGCCATTTACGGTGTTTGCGCCTCTGGATGACGCTTTTGCAAAACTTCCCCCCGGAACCGTTCAGACCCTAGTGCAAAATCCACCCCAACTGGGACGGATTCTCAAATATCATGTGGTTTCCGGTAAGCTCACGAAAGCTGACCTGGAAGGAAAAACCAGCCTCACCTCTGTCGAAGGATCTGAAATTCGTCTAGATTTGTCGGACGAGTTTGAGGTGAAAAACGCCACTGTTGTGATGGCTGATGTAGAAGCAGATAACGGCATCATTCATGTCATCGACAACGTGATTTTGATGGGATAACCCCCAACGAGAAAGATGTTTCCCTTGTCAAAGAAAAGTAATCGCGGTATCTATTGAAGCATTCTAGTGAATCTAGAGTCCTTTTAATGGGGGTGGCGATCGCCCTAAGGCTGTGACTGTACTGTTGAATACTGAACCGCTGAGTTTCGACACCGTTAACCTAGAGCTGATCCTACGGCTGCTGACTCCGACTCTAATTGTCTTAGGGAGTTTCGTCTTAGGGTTTTTGGTCGAGCGTCAGGGCATCAGACGTCTACAAAATCTCACCACTCGGCTCGGCTGGGGCGGAGCCGACGTGATTATCAATTCGCTGAAAGGGTTGATATTGCTATGGTTTGTGCTGGGCGGCATCTTTGTGGCGGTGCTGACTTTGCCGATCAGCAACAATCTTTTCATTGTCATTCAGAAAGCGCTGCTTGCCCTGGCGATCGTTTCAGGAACGCTGATTGCAGCGCGGTTGGCAGTGGGTTCTGTCCGCTATGTTTCGGAAACGCGAGGAGCGGGTAATCTCTCGTCCTTGTTTGAGATGCTTACTCGCATTGTCGTGTTTACGCTAGGAGTGCTGATTATTCTCCAGTCTCTCGGCATTGCCATCACGCCTCTCCTGACCGCATTGGGTATTGGTGGTGTTTCCTTAGGATTGGCCTTTCAGAGCACCCTAGCTAACTTCATCTCTGGGTTAAATCTGGCAACTTCAAACAAAGTTCGTGTGGGCGACTACATTCAGCTTGATTCTGGAGAAGAAGGATATGTCCGCGATATTGCTTGGCGACACACGGTTCTCCAAGACATCCGCGATAACTTGATGTTTGTCCCCAATTCGCGGGTGCTCAACAATGTATTTAAGAACTATGGCTTACCGGATAAGGAAGCCCTAATTATCATTGATGTAGGCGTCAGCTACAGCAGCGATTTAGAGAAAATAGAGGCTCTGACATTGGCGATCGCCCATGAAGTGATGAACGAAGTGGAAGGCGGCGTTCCCAACTCCGATCCCTGGATACGCTACAAAGAATTTGGTTATTTTGCTGTTACGATGACCGTCTACCTTCGAATCCGCGAATATTTTGACCACCTCATTGTGCGTCACGAATTTATCAAGCGACTGCACCAACGTTTTCGTCAAGAAGGGATCGAGATGCCGTTCCCGATTCAGACCACGTTTCTTTCTGATCTAGAAGAAGGAAATGGCGGTAGACCTGCAAAATCTACAACTGCAGAAGAATCTGTCTTATCGTTTTTGCAACAAGATGAGTAGCCAAGGCTTTGTTTTCGCAGCACAATTGAGAACAAAATTTTGAAATTCAGAGATGTTTTGCTGCTAAGACGATGTTTGAAAGTACTATAGTGCTACGCGCTGATATAAAACCAATAGTTGATGGAGAAGCCGCGCANCGCGCGGCTTCTCCATCAATATCTGTCCTAACCTATCTACGCATTGCTATAGATGGCACGCCAGAGCGTTTCGATCCTCTTACATCTCCGCGCTCCGCACCACCAACGCTAAGAAAAAAGGGAACTTAGAAGACGGTTCTCCCTTTTCAAGGAAGGGCAAAGGAGAATCTGAAATAACATTGACGACTGTTCAGATGTCCTTTAACCTCCAACGTCAGAGATTCTTGCGTCTTAACTGTCGTTCGAATCAGACTGTGGATTTCGAATCTGCTCGGCCTCGGGGCAGTCTTCAGCGATTAAAGGATCAAAATTTCCTTTAGGAACAGTAGCGAGACGCTGCATGACCGATCCAATGCTGTCGAGACGAATCATCTCTTCCCATGAACAAACTTCGTCTTCCTCATCAGACTCGTAGCGAACAGTGACAAGGTCTCCTTCAATATCAAGAATTTGCGCGCGCTCGATCCAGCGCTGTTGATCTCGCAAAAAGATCCAAACCTCACGACCGTCGCAGCACAGTTGATAAATTTTGCGATGCAGCATGGATAGTTCTCCTGAGCAAATCGCCCTAAATCCTTACTAGATTGAGATTCTGTAAATTGAACGAGATTCGACACTCGTTTACGGGTTTTGATTTGTATAACTTTTGATCTTTTGCATTAGGTAGGGCTTGTATTAATGAGAAACGATGGAGGTAGCGTAGAGCTTTTAATCATAGTCAAAAACTGTCGAACTCGCTTTAGCCTAAGCGGTAGAGCCGCTCAAAACCAGCAACGTGTTTGTGAGAACGCCAAGATGAAAAACTGCGGCTGATTGATTCGAACCTGCTCCACCTTGGTTCGATATCAGATGTTTGATACCAGCATGAGTCTGATCACTCAGCATCATTTCAATGATTGTAACGAGATTTTGCGTTCTTTTAACCACTACCTGTAGTTTTCAATTTTAGTTGAAAGTTGAGTCAACTGAATTACGGGATGTTCCTTGAAGACGATTCGAGCGTTCAACACAGCTTGGCTATCTACCCTTTGAGCGGTTGCTCCCTTTGAGCGCGATCGCCAAACCTATCCAAGGCCAGCCTACAGTGGCGATCGCCCCTAATCCGAAAACTGGAGTGAGCCAGTCGCCCCAGCGGACATAGGGTGTGAGAGAGTGACGACGACCAATAGTCGCTTGATGAAGCTGGTAAACAAACGGCTGCGATCGCCAAAGCGTGCGCCCGTGGTGGTCGACTACACCGGAGTAACCCGTATTCGTTGCCCGGACGGCCCATCGATCAGTTTCAATGGATCGCAACACATCTTGGGCGTGATGCTGTGCCATCATTGCGGTGCTGTAAGGATCGTTGTTCGATGACGTGAGGATAAACTCACCTCCCGATCGAGCCTGTTCGCGAAAAAGGCGAGAAAAGGCTGACTCATAGCAAATCCCTACAATGGCCTGTCCAAGGGACGTGTTGAACTGTTGGTTGGCCTCGCCTGGAATCATGTAGGAATCGAGCGGAGAGAGCCGATCAATCAGCGCTCCGAACACACTTTCGAAGGGAATATACTCTCCAAGGGGAACGAGTTTGACTTTGTTGTAACGCCCGACCACCTCTGCATCTTTATTGAGAGAAATGAGGCTCTGGGTAAAGTCCCGGCCTTCTGGGAAGAAAGTGCCGAGCCAAATGGGAACATGGCGATCGCGCACGGCTCGATAGAGGGGAGTTCGAGTTTGAATGGGATCGTCCCAAACAATGGGAAACGCCCCTTCGGGAGTGAGGACAGCATCGACGCCTTGTTCAACCAGAGTTTCATAGCCGTTGGTGTATCCCTGAAACGCACGCCGCAGTCCTTCTTTATACAGCTTGATCCGCGTCGGAACGTTGCCTTGAATGATGCCGATCGTTAGAGACTCTGGAATGGAAGATGAAGCGATCGAAGTTGATTCGGAGGCAGATTCTTTTACGACGGTTTCGGCAGAAAAATCAGTTGCATAACGAAAAGCCCCTAGTCCGTGGCAGCCCACAAAGATAGCTAAGGCGATCGCTCCAGAGAGCATTGCAGTTCGACGAGCTAGAAAAGCTGGAAAGGGTTCGGATGATGAAGTGGAGGCTTTGCGCCACCCAATCCATGCTTCTGCTAAAAATCCGTTGACGGCAATGATGGCGATCGCAATGGCATTGGGGCCTGCCCATTGAGAGAGATGAAGAATGACAAGATTGTGAGGACTTTGAGTCAGTGCCAGAGAAGGCCAGTAGAGAAACGTGTTTCGCCACAGCCAGTCAACTCCACTCCAGAGCGCTGCTGCTAGGAAGACGCGCTGACTTACTTGCCAAATTTCCCCTTGGAGAGCGGGTTTGGGAGAAAGAAGTTTGGGAGAAAGAAGCTTGCGCGATCGCCTCCAAGCTCTAACTCCACTTTCCTGTAACGTTGTGACGGCTCTCAACGCCACAATCCAAAGGCACATCCAAACGGTCGAGTAAATTGTGCCCATGACCCAGCAAGAGAGAGCGATCGCTACGCTGGCGAGCCAGGGAACTCCCATCCAAGTGAGCGGGTGCAGCCCCGTGACCCAAGACAACATCAGGCCGTAATAGCCCATGCTCCAGATCGCGCCCAGAGCAAGGGCACTACGGAAGACCTGACGAGAATAGGAACCCATCACCAAAACCCATAGGGGTGCGATCGCCACCCATGCCAAAGGCCAAGCCGCAATAGGTTCGACCGAGAGAGCCATAGCAATGCCGCTACAAAAGGCGATCGCGCCTTGTCCCAGAGGTAACCCCAGGCGCGATCGGCGAAAAGCCACTTGAGGAGGAGGTGTTGATTGATTCACCATCTCTCTACCCGCCCTGATGAGGATTTGAGTTATTCAGAGTCAGTCTCATCCTCACTCATGACTTGTGCCACGGCATCTGAGGCAATCATCTCGCCTTCGACTGGATTGGTAGGCTCTACGTCAATTAATGAGTCTGCTTCTAGGTTTTCAGCCTCAGCTTCAGAACCTATCTCATCGTCCCCTTCCATTTGCTCGGCTTCCTGCTCCACGGGAGGAACAAGGGCGATCGCTGCAATTTCATCATCCTCGTCTAACCGCTGCACAAAGACACCCGTTGCTGCCCGAGACTGACAAGAAACCGCGTTGACCCGCTGGCGAATAATCACGCCTCGATTAGTGACGATAATAAACTCATCCGTCTCACCGACGATTCGAAGTGCCGCTAGTCGATCGTTTTTCTTGCGGAACTTAATCGATCGCAACCCAAGTCCAGCACGATTTTGTAGTCGGAACTGCCCCACTGGCACTCGTTTTCCCAACCCTCCAGTGGTGATGACCAGCACCCAAGGCCCTTGTTGACCCACGGTTTCTGTTTCTTGTGGTTCGTCACAATCGATCTCAATGTCTGAGTCTGTTTCAGTATCGTCTGGTTCATCAATGTCTGAGCTACTCTGATTGCTCACCAGAGTATCCACAAGTTCTCCAGGTAAAATGTCCATACTAATGAGCTCATCCCCCTCCCGAAGAGACATCGATCTCACCCCTCGAGTGGGTCTCCCAAGGGGACGTAGCTGATCATGATCCGCTCGGAAGTGGATGGTCATGCCTCGGCGAGAGCCGATGATAATGCTGTCTTCGGGACGTGCACGCCGAACCCAACGCAACTGATCGCCTTCTTCCAAAGAAATTGCAATGAGACCATTAGCCCGTATGTTGCTGAAGGCAGAAAGCTGAGTCTTTTTGATGTAACCTCCACGGGTTAGCATCACCAAATACTCATCATCGACAAATTCACTAACGGGCACTACGGAGGTGATTTTTTCATGGGCGGGAATAGGCAACATTTGCACTATTGGAATTCCCCGAGAGGTGCGCGATCCCGTTGGAATCTGGTATGCCCTGAGACAGTAAACTACTCCGCGATCGCTGAAAAATAGAATACTATCGTGATCGCAACAGCCAATAAAGTGATCCACGCCATCGTCTTCTTTCATTCGGGCTCCGGCTTTACCCCGAGTTGCCCGACTTTGAGCCTGGAAGGTGCTGATGGGCATTCGCTTGATATAGCCTTGCTCAGTCACAAGCACAATGACCTGTTCGTTGGCGATGAGATCAATGTCATCAATGTCGCCCAAGGTCTGCTCAATTACCGTCATCCGTGGGGTGGCATGGGCGGCTCTGATCATCGTAAGTTCTTCAATGATGATCTCCAAAACGCGTTCTCGCCGCGCCAAGATATCTTGCAAATCTGTGATCCGCTCTTGCAAATCATTGTGCTCTTGCAAAATTTTGTCGGCTTCGAGAGCTGTGAGGCGTCGGAGCTGCATTTGCAGAATGGCATCAGCCTGAGAGTCAGACAGTTCAAACCGTTCAGTTAACTCTTGCTTCGCTGTAGGTGCATCTGGAGCCTGACGAATCAGGTTAATGATAGCGTCTAAGTTGTCTAGGGCAATCAACAAGCCTTGCAATAGATGATCGCGCTCTTCTGCTTTGCGAAGCTGATATTGAGTGCGACGGATGATGGTTTCGATGCGGAAGTCGATAAAGACTTGCAGCATCTGTCTCAGGCTCATGATCTGGGGCTCGCCATTCACCAGCGCCAGCATGTTCACCCCAAAGTTGTTTTGCAGCGGGGTTTGCTTGTAGAGATTGTTGAGGACAACACGGGGATAGGCGTCTCGTTTGAGTTCGATGACGATGCGCATTCCATTGCGATCGCTCTCATCTCGAATATCGGTGATGCCATCAATCCGGCGATCGTTCACCAGCTCAGCGATTTTTTCAATCAGGGCAGCCTTGTTGGTTTGATAGGGCAGCTCCGTAATAATGATGGCTTCTCGCTCAGGGCGACTTCGCTGCTGAATCGTCTCAATGCTGGCGACTCCACGCATTGTCACCGAGCCACGACCCGTCAAATAAGCTTCTCGAATGCCGCTAGTGCCAAGAATTTGTCCCCCAGTCGGAAAGTCTGGCCCAGGAATATATCGACGTAGTTCGGCATCCGGTAGCTCAGGATTACCAATCAGCGCGACTACCCCATCAATCAATTCTCCCAAGTTGTGCGGGGGAATATTAGTAGCCATGCCCACTGCGATTCCTGCTGAACCGTTGAGCAGGAGTTGCGGAACGCGCGAGGGCAAGACAATGGGTTCTTGCTGAGAGCCATCAAAGTTGTCGGCAAAGTCAACAGTGTCTGCTTCGATGTCTTGGAGAAGAGCATCGGTGGTGAGGGACTGCAAGCGACACTCGGTATATCGCATGGCCGCAGGGGGGTCGTTGTCGATAGAGCCGAAGTTGCCGTGACCGTTGATCAACGGCAATCGCATCGAAAAGCTTTGCGCCATTCGCACCAAGGCATCATAGACTGCCGTGTCTCCGTGGGGATGATACTTACCTAAAACTTCTCCGACAACACGGGCACATTTTCGAAAAGGGCGATCGGCGGTCAACCCCAGTTCATGCATGGCGTAAAGAATACGACGATGAACAGGTTTGAGACCATCTCTGGCATCGGGGAGAGCCCGCCCGACAATCACGCTCATCGCATATTCAAGATACGAACGCGACATTTCATTCCGCAGATCGGTCGAGATAATTCTCTCCTCTGGGGTCGTCATACCTTAAAAAACTCCAAATACTAGGGAAGGGTGAGTTTCGTCAGAGAACCCAAGACACAGGCGTTTGGGTTCTACTTCGAATCCTGCGAGCAAAGACAGAACTAGACAAGTGAACGGCTTGCTGGAGCGTGATTTTTTAAGTCACTATAAAAATCTCTGGCTAGTCATGACTTTGATTGACAATGAATTGACAAGGTCTTCAGCTAATTCCTCAAGCAGCTATTTGTAGGGGCATCGGTAAGAAATTGAACGTGTTGAGAGAACTGATGATGATCCAAAGATTTGTGCGATCGCCCCATAAAAATATGCTCAGAAACATGCTCAAAACATGTGCTCAAAATATCTGCTCAATGAAAGCCAATCTGAGGGATGTTTGAGTCGTAAATGATGTGCAAGTAGCCCCTCAATTTTAACATGCATTTCTAATGCCGGATTTGCTTGATAGGTGAGGAGTTGAGCCTTGTGGAATGAGGCTGAATCAAGGCTGATGAGAGAACCCAAATTCTATAGTTTTTCGCTACACTGAAAACCCTGTTTTGAGGCTTGAGTTTCAGCGATGTTTCCTGTGTTTTATTCTGATCGGTTTCTCGAACATGATACTGGGCTGTTTCATCCCGAAAACCCAGGACGGCTCACGGCAATCGTCGAGGCCCTAAAGACTTCTCATTTTGCTCAGCATCTTGATTGGCGATCGCCCACCCCTCTGGGGATTGAAGAGAATCGATTGATGGATGCAGTCACCACAGTCCATCCCCAGAAATATCTAAACGCGGTCTGCCGCCTTGCGAATCAGGGGGGAGGCCATATTGATGGAGATACAGTGGTTTCACCTCTCAGCTATGAAGCAGCCCTTGTCGCTGTCAGTGCCTGGATTGATGGTGTTGATCAGGTGATGACGGCTCAACGTCCGGCGTTTGCTCTGGTTCGTCCTCCAGGACATCACGCGTCAGCCAAGCAAGGCATGGGATTCTGCGTCTTTTCGAATGCAGCGATCGCAGCCCACTATGCACTCAAGCGACCTGACATTCATACGGTTGCGATTTTCGACTGGGATGTTCACCACGGCAATGGAACTCAGGCGATGGTCGAGAGCTACGACCACATTTTTTACTGCTCGATGCACCAGTCTCCTCACTATCCAGGCACTGGAGATGCTTCTGAAACGGGTAAATTCAACAACGTACTCAATATTCCAATGAAGGCAGGCAGTACGATAGAAGACTATCGCCCTATATTTGAAAATCAAGTTATCCCGTTTCTTAAACAAACTTGTCCGGATGTAATGCTAGTGAGTGCGGGATATGATGCAGCGTCCGCTGATCCTCTGGCTCAAATTTGTCTGGAACCACAGGACTTTGGTTACTTTGCTCAGACTTGCCTCCAGGTCACTTCTAATATCCTGTTCGGTCTTGAAGGAGGATATGATTACAAAGCATTATCTCAATCTGTTATTGAAACGATTGAGGCTTGTCTTTGAATCTATGCTTTAAAGACCAGTGACTTTAGGTTAAATCAGGGTTGACTAACGCAATGAACGGTGGGGCAGAACTCGCTTTTATTCAGTCGAACTGTGGAATGTGAAGAGGTCGATCTTCTGAGTTGAACTTGTAAAAATCTAAGCTAGGATGTGTTGAGGATTTGTAATCGTGGCACGCTTAGTTCTTGAATCACAGAAAAAAGCTTGTTCCGGAGACGAACTCTCGCTCTTGACAGCGGAAGCCTACCACGACTGCGCCAAAATGTATTTCGCTATAGTGTTATCGCACAATGCCTTCAGAAGCACGCCAAAACCACTTGCTCATCGTTGAGGATGACAAGGGTCGTCGAGAATATATGCTGGACAGCCCTCTTTACACGATTGGTCGCGATCCAAAGTGCGATATCCGGTTGATCTCGCAGTTTGTTTCTCGTCGCCACGCAACTTTAGTTCAGCTTCCCAGAGAAGATGGTGGGTTTTACTATCGCATCGTTGATGGCAATTTGAAAGGTAGAACTAGCTCCAATGGCTTGATCATCAATGGCCGAAAGCTTCAGGCACACGATTTGGAAGATGAAGACAAAATCGTATTTGGGCCTCAAGTGTTTGCGGTGTATTACATGTTGAGTCGTGACGCAGTCGCCACTGTTCCACCAGACGATTTTGACATCACACTCATCAGCCCCAACATGATCGTTGAGGACGACGATGACGATGATTTTGATATGGACAACGACGATCTCACTGCATCGCCCGACTAGTTAAAGATCAGCTTTGCTTTCGCTTTGCGCTAACTAATGGGAAAAAACGAACCCAAGATTTGAGCTGTGAAAGATGGCTCGAATCTTGGGTCTGATTGCAAATGTTGAAAGAGTTCAGCTATAGCAATACGCAAATAGGTTAGGACAGATATTGATGGAGAAGCCGCGCGGTGCGCGGCTTCTCCATCAACTCTTGGTTTTATATCAGCGCGTAGCACTATAAGAGCGATTTCTAGCTCTTGCACTTCAGTCCCAAAAAAATCAGAGCGATTTGACGCGCATCAAGACCTGACCATACTCTACAGGTTCGGCATTTTCGACTAGGATCTCGACGATTTCACCCGATAGCTCTGCTTCTAGCTCATTCATTAGTTTCATTGCTTCGATGATGCAGACGGTCTGACCTGTACTGACGCGATCGCCCACTGCGACAAACGGAGGTTCTTGCGGCCCCGGAGAGCGGTAGAAGGTACCCACCATCGGAGACGTGATCTCCAAAAGCTTTGAGTCAGCATGAGAAGAGGGCGGTGGTGCACCGATATTGGATGGCTGCTGCATCATCGTTGCCGATGGCATATTGACCATCGGTTGCGTGGCGCTAGACATTGTCATGGTCGCGGGGTCAGTTGGCATCATTGGCTGAGCCATTGGAACAATGGTTCCGTTTTGCGACGATTTTCGAACCGTTAGCTCGAACTCTTCGCTTTTCAGCGTCAATTCTTCAATATCAGAGTTTCCAAGAGAAACCAGTAGCTCTCGAATTTCGTCAAACGTCAGTTCCACTATTCCAACCACCCTACATCTTAAGTTGCTTCTTAGAAGCACAGAATTTTAGTCACTGCTCTTAATTCTGTTAGCCTTTGGCGATAACTCAATTATCACGACCTAGGTAAGAATCGTTGCGCGTATCTACTTTAATCTTTTCGCCAACTGAAATAAAGAGCGGAACCATCACCTGCGCTCCAGTCTCAAGGATGGCGGGCTTGGTGCCTCCCGTTGCCGTATCGCCTTTGAGACCTGGGTCAGTTTCGGACACTTCCAACACAATAGAGTTGGGAAGTTCTACTTCTAAAACTTGTTCTTGCCAACGAATGACGTTAACTTCCATTCCTTCTTTGAGATACTTAACGCGATCGCCAATTTGTTGCTCTGTCAAACGAGACTCTTCATAGGTTTCCATATCCATGAAAACGTATTGGTCTGCTTCACGATAAGTGTGCTGCATGACGCTTTTGTCGATCGTCGCTTGAGGAACCGTTTCTCCTGCTCTAAAGGTACGTTCGACAGTGCTGCCAGTCTGGACATTTTTTAGTTTTGTCCGGACAAATGCAGAGCCTTTACCAGGCTTAACGTGTAAAAATTCGACAACCTTCCAGACAGAGCCGTCGAGTTCAATGCTTACACCGGTGCGGAAGTCATTACTGGAAATCATGAGCCTGTTAGTCTACAGAAGAACAATCGGCAACTCATTGTAACTCTCTAGGGGTGACCTCACTCATCTGTTTGCAGGGATTTTTTCCGCCCAGATTGACTGGAGTTTGCTCTCAATTCGTTCAGCGTCGGTGACAACGCTATGGCAAGATTGAACATGGAATTCTCCAAGGATGAGCACTAGAAATAGAAGATGTCGTTTAGCAAGACTCAGCACGCTATGGTCTGCTTTTAGAGCGTCTGTTCTTGTGATCAATCCTATTCGTTGACCTAAAACTAGCAATCAATTCTCGACTGTTGGTTTTGCATTTCCAGGCAATATTCATGGCTTTCTCGATTCGCAAACTTTTTCGCTCGATGCAACGTCTTGCTGTAGGGCAAAGCTACGCGCCTTTTGCAGCTTTGGTTCGAAGGTGGCTGAAGCATTTCGGCTTGGTAACGGGCGATCGCCACTTTGATGTTCCATCTGGCAGATTCATCTCAAGTCGTAATCTCCTGAGGCTAGAGGATATAGGTGCTGTAGGCTTGAGCGTTATTCTTGCCCTTGTGATGGTGTTGGGGCTAGGCGGAGCGGCTCGTGAAGCGATCGCCGCGCCCCTCACTGAAGCATCGTTGCCCGATGGCACGCTCATTAGCAGGCTTCCCCCCGGAAATGCAGTTACCGATGGTAAAGCTCTGCTGCGCTATGCGCTCCCCATCGATAACAAAACCATCCGAGAATTGCAGTTAGAACTGGAAGATATTGCCGAAACCCTTCGTATTCAGGGCAGTCGAAGAGTTAGCTCAGTCAGTCGTAATGTGTCCCGATCTGCAAAGGTGTTGCGGCGTGCCGATCGCATCTTGGCAGATATTCCAGACGCTCGCAAAGCTGAGGCTGAAGCTCTAATCGATTCTCTTAATAGCGATTTGGATGATCTTCAGGCGGCTGTCGACGAGCAAGACAAGGAGAATGTATGGATCAAGCGTGGCGAAATGCTGGATACCGTCGGCGAACTCGAAGAAATGATGGTTACCGAGTTCCCCTTCGAAGTTCCAGCACAATACAGCGATCTACCTCAGCTGCTAGGTCGCGCCACCATTGAGCTGGAGACGAACAAAGGACTCTTGACGATGGTGGCCGATGGTTATAACGCGCCTGTCACATCTGGCAACTTTGTAGATCTTGTACAGCGCGGGTTCTATGACGGGCTTGAAATTACTCGTGCCGAAGACTTTTACGTGGTGCAGACGGGGACTCCATCGGGTTCTGATGAAGGCTTTATCGATCCTAAAACAGGGGAGTATCGCGCCATTCCGATGGAGATTATGGTTCAAGGCTACGACGAGCCGCTTTATGGTGAAACGATGGAATCAGCAGGGCTTTATTTAGACGATCCTGTGCTTCCATTTTCAGCCTATGGCACTGTGGCGATGGCGCGTCCGGGAGATGACCCAAATGGTGCGTCGTCTCAATTCTTCTTTCTCAAATTTGAGACTCAGCTCACGCCTGCTGGCTTGAATTTGTTGGATGGACGCTATGCCGTTTTTGGTTACGTCACTGACGGGAAAGACGTGCTTGACAGCTTGGTTGTAGGCGATCGCATTCAATCGGGTCGGGTTGTGCAGGGGCTTGAAAACCTAGTTGATCCCTCCTAGAATGACCGCTCTCATTCATCATCAAGCCATAGGATCGCGCAAAAACAATCTTGAACGTTTCTGATCTGGGTGAACAAGGTCTACTGAAATGCTTGCATCAGTTTTGCCCTCCGCATCTCGTGGGGGACGATGCGGCTGTGTTGTCAGTGCCATCTGGGCATGACCTAGTCGTGACTACGGATGTTTTAGTCGATGGCGTTCATTTTAGTTTGGGACGAGCGATGCCTGGGGTCGTGACGACCTCTGCGGCAGATGTGGGATGGAGAGCAACAGCGGCGAACCTGTCAGATTTAGCAGCAATGGGCGCGATCGCCCAGGCGATTACGGTGGGGCTGAGTCTGCCTGGAGATTTTCCTGTAGCTCAAGTGAAGGAACTTTACAGCGGTATCGCTGACTGTCTCGCTCCTTTCGATGTCGTGATTGCAGGAGGTGACGTATGCCGCTCCCCCATTGTCTCTGTGGCTATCTCTGCGCTTGGTTATGTGAAGCCTGAACAAGTCCTTTTGCGAACGGCGGCTCAACCCGGAGACGCAATTGTTGTGACAGGAGTCCACGGAGCTTCGCGGGCAGGTTTAGAGCTCCTCCTCCATACCCAGGACGAAGAATCCGAGCCTCTAAATGATGAACCTTGGTTGAATGAAATTTCTGAGATAGAGAGAAATTTTCTGATTCAAGCCCACCAGCGTCCCCGTCCCCGTCTCGATGTTGTAAGAGGGTTGCACGAGATGAAAGCATTCGAGCGATCGCGCTCCTTTGCCGGAATGGATAGTAGCGATGGGTTAGCAGATGCTGTTGTCCAAATATGTCAACAAAGTGGCGTTGGAGCTTGTCTCGACTATCATCAGATTCCGATTCCAGAGTGCATCGCTCGATGGCGATCGCCCGAACAGGTGATGCAGTGGGCGCTTTATGGCGGCGAAGATTTTGAGCTAGTGTTGTGTCTGCCGGAAGATTTGGGGCAGCTGCTAGTGAATCATTTGGAGTCAGGTGCAGCAATTATCGGTTACATCACCGACGAATCTCATGTGGTGCTGAGAGATGCTAGAGGCCAGTGCCAGGAACAGATCCTAAGTCTGACTCAAGGGTTTCAACATTTTTAGAAAACTTTTTTAGAAAACTTTGCCGCAAAATGTTTGTGTTGACTCGTCCCGTCAAAGTGCCTGGAATAGAGCGTATCAAAAACTGAAACCTCCTCCGAATCTCCGGATGCGATCGCCTAGAGTTGAAGGGTAATCAAGCCTGTGGCTGTCGCAGTTCAACGGAGCACTGACCCATGCTGAATCGAACATCTCTCTGGCTCACTCTTTCGGCTTCGATTGGTCTATGGGGTGCGACTGTAGGAATGACTCCAACCGCGATCGCTAGTTCTGTAGCCGAGGATTCTCAGCAAGTGGCGAGCATTTCGTTTGGGGAAAGTTCTAGCCCGTCGTCGGCTTCAGATAGTGATTCTCATTCCAATGGTGATTCGAACGCGGCGGACTTAGAATCTGGCGATCGCCCAACACCATCAAGTCAATCTGAATATTCCACCTATCGTCAGGTGATTCAGCAAACAACGGGCATGGTTTACGACGAGGCTGCTCAGCAATTGGTCGATCAATACGGGCTGGACATTCTCAATGTCACTTGGGAAGATACCGGGCGCTACGACAACTCTGCTGTTGGGCCAAACATCAGCGATATGACTATTCAAGTGCAGCAGCAAAATCCTGATACGGGCGATTATGCACTGCATCTGATGCCTGTGATCCGCTATCCCAACTTTACCGATCAGACGGCTGATGTTCCCATCGACGAGTTTTTCGTGCCAGTGGGCAATGCTCAGGGCGAGGATTTGCGCTCTGTTTCTTTGGGAGAAGTGTTAGGGAATCTGCGACAGTATTTGAGCGAGCCAGAGTCGTGGGCAGGCCGCGAAACTTCTCTTCTCGCGGATCGAGATACCCATGTTTTGGTGAGCGCTCAGGCGTGTTTTTTACCCGTCCCTCAAGCTGGAATGGCAGAATTCAACCCGGTACTGTTCAACTACCAATCCTATCCAGGAGATCCAGCGGTTTTGACTCTTCTGGTGACTCGCGAAGGCACCAGCGTCACCGTTATTGACAATCAGCGGGATGCTTTCGATGCTGGGCAAACTTGGGGACAGCGTCTATTTTTCAATCAGAATGGCGATCGCGCTAGCCTAACGGGACAGCGCGTCAGCGACTTTTTGGCAGGTGAAAATTCCGGTCGTGAGGAGACTCCTGACGAAGGTTTATCGGATGATGGCGATCGCGTCGCTGGGGAAGGTCTCAACATGGTATTGCTGATTCAAGTGCCGCTGCGTCAGAAAAATCCGATGTCTTTTGGCATGGCGGAAGACAGCGTCATGATGGCTCCTACTGCGGAACTGAGTACCCAACGCAGCAATGTTGAGGAGGCAGTGATTGGACATGGAGAAGTCGAGGGGCCGTTCACTGAAATTGATGGGCTGGAGATCGAGCGAGATCCTAACTTTCCAATTCGCGCAACGGTTCAGTTTTACAAAGCCACTAGCAATGGCGTGATTTCAGAACAAGACGTGCAAGCTATTCGTCAGCAAATTGCGCGGGTTTATTCTGAAGCCGATTATGTCGGTAGCCTGGTCGTCGATGGGGCAACAGGACGTCCTACTGAATATGAAGGAGATCACGAGGAACCCGAAAACTGGTGGGGTGAGTTTTGGCGGCTCTACAACGACGGCATGGGCCGATCGCGCGAAGAGGCAATTGAGCTATGGCGCACGCTGACCAGGGATTCTGACTCTTAGTAAGCCTTGCAACGAGTGGCTAAGATGGAGCCTGCTGCTCCCGAAACTTCCATAAGCAGCTGGATACAAAATTGGTGGTGATGTGAGCAACTACAGGAACCAGCAAACTCCCTGTCAGTAAGGCACTAGCGCCCAGCACCCCGCCAATAATCGTAGCCCAAACGATGTAAGGCCAGTTTTGGGAGCCGCTATAGTGCAGCACTCCAAAGCAAAGACTGGAAATCAAAACTCCTCCGACTCCTAAGCCTATAGCAGGAAGCAAGACGCCTCTGAACAAAAGTTCTTCACTCAGCCCAGGCAGCAGCCCCAACCAAATCAAGTCCGGCCAGACCAGCGGACGCAATACCATTTCTAGATACGTATCTGCACTGCGACGATAGCGTGGCCAGAGGCGATACACAACACTGCTCATGGCTGTGATGGCTAAGCCCGTCACGATGCCCCAGCCCAGAGCGGCAAGACTTGGGTTGAGTGGCAACAGCAACCCAGGGTCGAAAATCATCCAGATTCGAGCAATTACCGCCAAAATCACGGCGGTGACTAGCATGGCAGAAAGGATTTGAAATCGGGACAGCGCTTCAGGGATAGGGTCTGGAGAAGAAGAATGACTCACGATATTGGAGTGGCACCTGGCAAAGGTCAAGCTGGAGGCGAGAGCTAAAGAGAGAGCGATCGCTTCAAATTAACTGAGATAGAAGCGACTGGTTGGCAGAAGGTAGCGAAGTTAGTACCTTCGACGTCGCTCTGAGAGACGATAGATTAATACCTGCTTTGTGCGCAACCAAAACGCCTAACGCCTCTACATACGATTGTACCTGTAGGTTCGACATCTGAAGCTGTGGAGCCGCAACCTGTATACGAGTCTGGTTCTCAGCGACGGTGATGACTTGAGTCGGAGATTGGCTGAAGCTCAGCGTTGCACTGCCGCCACAGGCCGTTGCTGGAACCACCACAGCATCAACTTGATGTGCCCAAATGTCAGCAAAATTGGCGATCGCCGAACGGGTGACAAACTGGGGTGCGCGACTCAATCCAACTAAAACACAAGGCAAAAATGTGTATCCTAACTCTTCTGCTGCTGACCGGGGCGACACATCAGGATCGGGGGGAAGCGGCATCAATGCGGGCGCATGGGCGCACGGAATTTGGAAGGTACGCACAATCAGATGGCTGATGACCGCCTCTGCACCCGCAAGAGGGTCAACGCCTTTGCCATGGCGATAGTCTTGCAAAACTTCACTGTCTTCATCATCCGGAAATCGAGCAACTACGGCGATCGCTTCTGCGCCAGCTTCGGTGATTAAACGTTCTGCTGCTCTCAATAAGCTTCCTGAGTTTTGAATCGTACCCCAAGAGGCTCCCGAATCAGAGGTTCGCAACTCTACTCCAAGAGGCTGATCGGTGACGACATAATCAGTGAGTGTGAGACCCAAAGCGGCGCGGGTCGCATCTGCGGCTTGTAAATGTCGCAGCCGCAGATCAGGTTCAATAGCTTGGTCAAGTACTAACCCAATACGATTCTGTCGAACGGGGCGTAGCCCCCATGCTCCCGATGCAAATTGATCGAGTCCATAGCCTTCGACGTACAGGCTGTTGGGTAGAGGCCAGTAAAGCTGAGCCGCATTCATCACATTGGGGTGAGTGATCAGCCGATCGGCAACCTGGGCGATCGCCCGAGCGACGGGCAATGCATCTCCTGCATACCCTCCAATGGCAGCTCCAACTCCGGTAGGCACGATGAGGACAACAGTGTAGGGCGGAGGCGCAACTGAACCAGAAGTATCCATGACGGTTGAATTTTCGACAAAGGAGGAAAGGATTGCTTTAGCCGTTTGAGTCAATCACCGAGGTTGAGTCACAATTGCCTCTACATGGGCGATCGCAGGAAATGCGTTTTGTTGATCAATCCGAGTAATAGCCCATCGCAAAGGATGACCGTGCGATCGTAGAGCGGATTCGACCTGACTCCGAAGCTGCCCTGAGTGTTCAGGAATAGGCAGCGTTAAAGTCACGAAGAGGGTATCCATATCTAACGTTGGTTTGTCAGAGACATGGCGATCGCTCACTGCATCCAACGGAGCGTTTTGGGAATCAGTCATAGCGCAGTTTTAGGATTGACCAAACTGAATCTGGTAAACAGTCTCTTCTTGTTCTGATTCAATCACTAAATCGGAACGGGGACGAGCACTACAGAGAAGCACGTACCCTTTATCTTTCAGCTCGCTGCCAATACCCGCTGCATCACCTTGGTCGACCTGACCTTTGAGAATTTTGCCAGCACAGGTGGTGCATACTCCAGCACTACAGGAGTAGGGAAGCTCAACGCCTTGACTGAGTGCTACTTCGAGAATCAGTTCATCTTCGCCAACCTGAAAGGTGTACGGCTTGCCTTGATGATGAATCTCAACGGTATACGTCTTGTCTGCCATAGACCTCTTGAATATATGCAGTAAATTATCGGGTGAGAAGTTGAAGAATGTTTTCAACCTCGTTCATCTTTTCACAGTTTTAGAGATTTGCGATCGCAAACTCTAGACAATGGCGTGCAATTTCTAATGAGTCGTCGCCGACAAAGAAGAGTTCGCTTCAACGGCTAACTGATTTCTGTCGAATCCGAGTTGATTGTTTCAGTTCCAGAGAAGCTTTTCCCTATAGGCGTTCAGATGAGTACCTAGGTTCAACGACCGAGGATCGATAGAAATTTGTGCAACAAAAATTTCATTAAAAAGGGGGCCTCCAAAAGAAGCCCCCAAAAGCTGTAGATAGAACCGGATTGAACTGTTAAAACTCAACTCGATTCATAACTGTGATCTAGTCAAGGTCAGGCATTGACAATACAGCTTCAGTTTCACGGTTGATGCCCTTCTCAAAGCCAGCTTCCGCAGCACGAGCACGACCTGCGTGCCACAGGTGCCCGATCAAGAAGAAGAAGGCCAAGATGAAGTGAGAAGCTGCCAACCACTGGCGCAAACTCACGTAGTTAATAGAGTTAGGCTCAGTGATGACGCCACCAACAGAGTTGATAGACGCTAGAGGAGCGTGAGTCATGTACTCAGCTGAACGACGAATCTGCCAAGGCTGAATGTCGTTCTGAATCTTGTCTAGATCCAAACCGTTGGGACCACGGAGAGGCTCTAACCAAGGACCTTGGAAGTCCCAAAAGCGCATGGTCTCACCACCAAAGATGATCTCGCCAGTTGGCGATCGCATCAGATACTTACCTAGACCTGTTGGACCTTGAGTCGTTCCAACATTAGCTCCAAGTCGCTGGTCGCGAACTAGGAAGGTGAAAGCTTGCGCCTGAGATGCTTCTGAGCTAGTTGGCCCATAGAACTCGCTAGGGTATGCAGTGTTGTTGAACCACACCATCGCAGCTGCGATGAAGCCCATCAAAGACAGAGCGCCCAAGCTGTAAGACAAGTAAGCTTCACCAGACCATACAAATGCACGGCGAGCCCACGCAAATGGCTTGGTCAAGATGTGCCAAACTCCGCCAGCAATGCAGATCAGTCCGACCCAGATGTGACCACCAATGATGTCTTCCATGTTGTCGACACCAATGATCCAACCCGTTCCACCAAAAGGAGAAGCGGTTAAATAGCCAAAGATAACGGCTGGGTTTAGCGTTGGATTAGTAATAACCCGAACATCTCCACCACCAGGAGCCCAAGTGTCGTAGACACCGCCGAAGAACATTGCCTTCAGCACCAAGAGGAAAGCTCCACCACCCAGCAGAGTCAGGTGAATGCCGATGATAGTCGTCATCTTATTCTTGTCCTTCCAGTCGTAACCGAAGAAGGAAGAATATTCTTCTAGGGTCTCGGGGCCACGCACAGCGTGATAAATACCGCCCAGACCTAGAACAGCAGATGAGATGAGGTGAAGTACACCGACTACAAAGTAGGGGAAAGTGTTAACCACTTCACCGCCAGGACCTACGCCCCAGCCCAAAGTTGCCAAGTGAGGCAAAAGGATCAAGCCCTGCTCATACATAGGCTTTTCGGGCGTGAAGTGAGCGACTTCAAACAAAGTCATTGCTCCCGCCCAAAATACGATCAGACCAGCGTGAGCAACGTGAGCGCCCAGCAACTTACCAGAAAGGTTGATGAGTCGAGCATTACCTGACCACCAGGCAAAACCAGTAGATTCCTGGTCGCGCCCGCCCAGCATCATTGAAGAATTATTAGAGAGCGTTACCACGTGGTAGAACCTCCTCAGGGAATACAAACTTTTCGTGGGGCTGGTCTTGCACCGCCATCCACGCACGGATACCTTCATTCAACAAGATGTTCTTGGTGTAGAACGTCTCAAACTCAGGGTCTTCCGCCGCTCGAATCTCTTGGCTGGTGAAGTCATAGGCACGTAGGTTCAAGCCTAAGCCCACAACACCCACCGATGCCATCCATAAACCTGTGACAGGGACAAACAGCATGAAGAAGTGCAACCACCGCTTGTTCGAGAAGGCAATACCGAAAATCTGTGACCAGAATCGGTTTGCCGTCACCATTGAATAAGTCTCTTCTGCCTGAGTTGGCTCAAATGCACGGAAGGTGTTAGAGCCTTCGCCATCGTCAAACAAGGTGTTTTCCACGGTCGCACCGTGAATTGCACAGAGCAGTGCTCCACCCAAGACGCCTGCCACTCCCATCATATGGAAGGGGTTCAGCGTCCAGTTATGGAAGCCTTGGAAGAACAGCAAGAATCGGAAGATGGCGGCTACCCCAAAGCTGGGAGCAAAGAACCAAGAGGACTGCCCCAGGGGATACATCAAAAAGACCGAAACGAAAACCGCAATCGGTGCCGAAAAGGCGATCGCGTTGTACGGACGAATGCCGACCAGTCGCGCAATCTCAAACTGGCGCAGCATGAAGCCAATCAGTCCGAATGCGCCATGCAGAGCCGTGAAGCTCCACAGTCCACCAATCTGGAACCAGCGAACGAGGTCCCAATTGGCTTCAGGCCCCCACAAAAACAGCAGGGAGTGGCCCATGCTGTCAGCAGGAGAAGATACAGCCACGGTGAGGAAGTTGCAGCCTTCTAGGTAGGACGATGCCAACCCGTGGGTGTACCAGGATGTAACGAAGGTGGTGCCGGTCAGCCATCCGCCCACAGCCATATAGGCGCAGGGGAAGAGCAGTAGACCAGACCAGCCGATAAAGACGAATCTGTCGCGCTTAAGCCAGTCGTCGAGGACATCAAACCATCCTCGCGAGGCCTGCGCACGTCCTAGTGCTACGGTCATAGCGTAGATCTCCAATTGAATACGTTAGATAAATGCGTTGGACATTGCTGTTAGTGATGAGTCACAGCTTTGGGTAACTGGTGTCGCGATCGCCCAGCAATAATAAATAAGGGTCGGCGAACCCAGCTACAGCCATTTCTCAGAAAACATGTCGCAATGTAACTTTTCTTTAACCATGTTAACAGGTTAGCTCATAAAGTTGTAGCAGCGACCACATTCTTCTCAGATTTCTGTGTTGGCTCAATAACCTGTCTCATCAGCATTAGGACGCCCCTTCAGCGCCTAAAGCCGGACTTTCACTCCTGAAAATCCTCTCATAAACCTTTAGGTTTCTTTTAGGATTGTTCCATTTTATTTAAGTTCATTGACGAATGAATCGTGCTGAGCGCTGCCTGTAGAAGGGAAAGACTACGCAAATTATCCAGTCATTCTCATTTTAGTAGACAAGTTTTGTATTGTATTGAAACTGCTGTTCTACAAAGGCCGTCTTTGAAATGCTCTGGTGTTAACTGCTCGACGGTTTGGCGGTCGCGTTGAGTTAGACCGTCTCGTCCGCATTGGCGCACACAGGTCATGTCAAAGGTTATAAGATAAGGGGTGAGCAATTCTCTGGTTCGATGAGGTATTTCAGCTTCAACATTCGTAACGAAAGTACGTATTTGACTGAACAGACTTAGGACAATTTAGAGGAGGGGCTCCGGGCAATGCCAGCAAGAGTATTTCGCGAAGGTTATGATTAATCTCGTGCTTCACGAAATATGCTGAGCATTATCTGCCACCGTTTCGAACAATCACCTCCAATTTTTTTTGGCGCATTTTAGATATGCACATTATTGAAATCATCCTCAAGGGATCTCCCATTGCCCTAACCATTCAGAAAAAAGAGGAAGCGGATGCGAAAACAGCCTACGAGCAGCTGATGGAGGCTCTCAAGTCAGGCAACTCCGTAATGATTGAGTTGACCTGTGAGCACCAGCAAGGCAAAACATTGTGTGTGCTGACTAGTGAAATTGCAGCCGTTCAGCTATCTGACAAGTCTGGGCCTGGTTCTACGATGGGCAGACAACCAGGCTTCTTCGCAATCCACTCTGCCGAGTGAGCACAGCATGTTGAGCAGGATGAGATTGCCTGAACTCTTTTGCGCCTATGTCTGAGCCTGCGATCGCCATCCGAGATGTGTCGTTTCACTGGTCTCCAGAAAAGCCTCTTCTCGATTCTTGCTCGCTGGAGGTTCCAGCAGGTGAATTTTGGATGCTGCTTGGGACAAACGGCAGCGGTAAATCGACCTTGCTGCGGATTCTGAGCGGCTTGTTGCAACCTCAAGCAGGTGAGGTTCACGTGATGCCACCTGTGGGGTTCGTGTTTCAAAATCCTGACCATCAACTGGTCATGCCCACCGTTGGAGCCGATGTTGCCTTTGGACTGGTCGAGGAAAAGCTGTCGATGTTGGAAATCCACCATAGAGTAAGCGAGGCGCTTGCAGCAGTACGACTCCTGGAAATGAAGCGCCGTCCGATTTATGCTCTCAGCGGTGGGCAAAAACAACGAATCGCCATTGCTGGGGCGATCGCCCGTCATTGCCAAGTCTTGCTCTTTGATGAACCGACAGCACTCCTCGATCCCGATAGCCAAATCGATTTGGTCGATCAGGTACGCGGCTTAGTCAAGTCTCGTGGCTTAACGGCGCTTTGGGTGACTCATCGGTTGAACGAACTAGACTACTGTGATGGCGCGCTCATTTTAGAGAAGGGTAAGGTCGTTGATAAGGGCGATCCGATTCGCCTCAAAAAGAAGTTTATGAGTCCTTGAATGATAAGTGCTTAGGCGATTTCTGGAAACAAAACTACATGATCACAAAACTACTGATCAACGGTGCGTTACGCTCCGCTAACGACACCTACTGGATCAACACAGCTAAAGTGGTGATTTAGGTAGGTTGGTGTTGAACGGAGTGAAACCCAACGACAGAAAATGTTTTGTTGGGTTTCGTTCCTCAACCACAACCTACAA
>JGI12048J13642_10126219_pt1 | contig 31701 bp, 27 predicted proteins | sample ElkSlonscriptome_16_FD_13642 | JGI IMG/M metagenome (IMG submission 13642)
GCACCCTTCCCGTCGTCCGCCACCCGCCGATACCAGGTGTAGGCCAGGCCGTAGCCGCTGCCCCGAGGCTCGCCGACGACGAGAAGGGCGTAGCCGCCTGGGCCCGCCTCCGACACGGCCATCCGGTCCTGATGGAGGAAGGTGGCGACGAAGGACGGCTCCCCTGCGTCGGGAAGGCGGAAGGCCTGGATGTCGGCCCGGGACTCCAGGAGGGATGGGGGCCAGGCCGCAGAGACGACGGTGATGGCCCGGGCGGCGAGGGAGAGGGAGGAGGTTCGCTGGTCGTAGTCGTCGCTGTACCCGCGGTAGCCCTCCCGGGAGACGCCCTCCGCCGTTCCCACCGGGACCGCCAGGAAGCGCGGCGCTCCCATGGCGGCCGGGTTGAGCTCGACCAGGCCGGTGACGGTGGGGCGGGGGAGGCAGAAGCGCGTGTCCACCCCGGTGTCCGAGGCGACGAGACGGCCGACGCGGACCCCCTCGGCGAAGAGCGCGAACTCGGTGCCCGGAGCCAGGAGTTGCGTCTGTACCCGCTCCCGATAGGATTCCGAAGCGAGTTCCGCCGGGGCCAGGGAGGCGCCATCCGGCTGGATCTCGCCTACCAGGACGAGGGTAGCCGACGAGCCATCCCTCGTGCCGGCCAGCAGGAGCGGGCCGGTGGGAAGCGGCGGCAGATTCGCCTCCTCGTTCGCCTCCTCGGCGGCCTCGTCCGGCACTTCGGGCTGGGCCTTCGGTAGCGGCGCCTGGAGCGCCACCTCCACACCCCCCCACGCCACGTTCTCGCAGCCGGAGACCGTCATCACCATGCAGGCCAGGGCGATCCACCGTCTCATGCTCGTGTCCTCCGTGGGTCGGGGGGCCGGACTCCTTCCGGTCCCGGGGCCCCGAAAGCTACGGGGCGCAGGGGAGGGAGCAACAGCAGGGACCCGCGTGTCGAGGGGTCCCGGCGAGGGTTGGTGGGGGAGGTCGGGCTGATGGACGAAGGGCGCTTCCGCGAGGTGCTGGGCTCCTATCCCACCGGCGTCACCGTCGTCACGGCACGGTATCCCGAGGGCGATCCCTTCGGACTCACCGTGAACTCCTTCACCTCGGTCTCCCTGGACCCGCCTCTCGTCCTGGTGTGCGTGAACGCCGATGCGTCGTCCCACGACGCCCTGATGGAGGCCGGGTCCTTCGCCGTGAGTATCCTCTCCCGGGGGCAGGACCCGGTGGCGACCCGCTTCGCCACCCAGCCGTCGGAGGGACGATTCGAGGACGTCGACTGGGAGGAGAACGCGCTGGGAGATCCTGTGATCCGAGGCGCGGCAGCGTGGCTGGCCTGCCAGCCCCACAGGATCCACCCGGGCGGAGATCACTCCATCGTGGTGGGAGAGGTGGTGGCGGTGGAGGATGCCGGGGGTGAGCCCCTGGCCTACCATCGCGGACGCTTCGGCGCCTTCCTGCCGTGACGGCCGAGGCCGCCACCGAGACCTCCTCCCCCCTGCGCCCGGTCCCGGCCTTCCTCGTGGGCGTCGCGGCGGCCACGGCCGCCGAGGTGTCGGCCAGCCTCCTCCTCTACTCCGGCCCGGGACTGATCCGCTCCCTCACCACCATCCTGGCGGTGGAGGCGGCGGGCTTCGGGTTGGGATTGGCGTCGGCACCTCGCCCGCACCCCCGCATCGTGGACTCGCTGCGCCGGCGCTGGCTCCTCTGCCTCGTCCTCTTCCTGGGGGCCACCCTCTACAGCGCCACCTGGAGCCTGACGGAGGGCGTCGGGCAGGCGGCGCTCTCCCAGGGGCTGGGCCTGGCCTTCCTGGGGGCGCTGCCCCTCTACGGCTGCGGTCTCGTGCTGGGCACCATGTCGTCGGTGGACGAGGGCGCGCGAGCCCGCCTCGGGTCGGGGGCGGCGGCGGCGCTTGGTGCGGCCATGGGATTCGTCCTCACCGGGTTGGCCCTCCCTCGGATCCTGGCGCCGGCGTCCCTCTTCCTGGGCTCCCTGGTCTTCCTTTCCGCCGCGGGGCTCTTCTACGGGGCGCTGCTGGATCGGCGGCTCCGGGTTCAGGTGGTGGAGCGGCGGTCTGCGGGCTCGGTGGACGCACGTGTGGAGGATCGCCACGACCCGAGGTCCGGACGGACGGTGCGTCTCCTCCTGGAGGGCGACTGGATCCGTCGGTGGATGGCGCTGGAGGAGGGGGAGGGGGAGCACCGTCGCAGGCCCTGGGACCGCATGGTGTGGGAGGCGGTCCAGGCCGGCTGGGATCGGGGGGACGACGGTACCCCCCGGCGGATCCTCTTCGTCGGAGGTGGGGCGTCGGGGGTCCCCTACGCCACCGTCCGGAGCCACCCCGGCGTGGAGGTGGTGGTGGTGGAGCGGAGCGAGACGGTGGTGGAGATGGCCCGGGATCACCTGGAGAGCCATCTTGACCGAGACGCGTCGGAGCGGATCCGGGTGCGGACGGGGAATGTGGAAGACCTCCTTCAGGATCTCGGCGAACCCTACGATGTGGTCCTCGTGGACCTCACGGCCTTCTACGCTCTGGGAGGTCTCGAGGCCCTGTCCCGGGCGGGGTGGGACGCCCTGACCCGGGCGGTGGCACCCGACGGGGTCCTGGCGAGCGGTCCGGTGGCGCCGCCTCCCGGGGTGTGGCGTATGCCCACGGGTTGGAAGGAGTGGTCCCTGGCTCTGGACCCGTCGGCGGTGCAGGGGGTGACGAAGGGTCGCGGAGACGCCTCCGAAGACCTCTTCGTGCGCACGCGAGGCTTCATCCCGGTGGCCCTCCTTCAGTCGCTGGGGATCCCGGACGAACCGTTCGTCGCTCAGGTGGAGCCGGTCCCGTGATCCTCGCCCACCTCTCGGACCTCCATCTGGGCTTCCGGGCCTATGGCAGGACCGAGCGGGGGATGGACGTGCGGGAACGGGACGTCGCGTCCGCGTTCGACCGGGCGGTGAAGGAAGTGGTGGCGCTGGCGCCAGGGGTCATCCTCGTCTCCGGGGACGTCTTCCACCGTCCCGATCCGCCGGCGGGAGCCGTGGTGGCGTTGGCGCGTGGCCTCGAGGCCTTCCGCGCCTCCCTGCCGGAGACGCCGGTGCTCATGGTGGCAGGCCCGAGAGACACCCCGCGACGAACCGGTGATCCAGGGGCGCTGGCAGTCCTGGACACCTTTCCCAACGTAGAGGCGGCCACGGGACTGCCTCGTTCGCTCCTGGTGGAGCGGCTGGACCTCCACGCCAGCCTCGTGCCCTACCGGGGCGCCGTACGGGAACCGGCGGCGTTGCCCGAGCCGGACCCTCGGACCCGCTGGAACCTGTTGGTCCTCCACGGCCGCATCGAGGCCGGAGGAGAGGGCCGCGGCGTCTTCGTGGATCCTCGTGACTGGGACTATGTGGCGCTGGGCGGGGAGCACCGTCACCGGGCGGTGAGCCCCGGCATGCGCTACGCCGGATCGCTGGAGCGGGTGGCGTTGGATCCGTGGGACGAGGCCGCGGACGAGAAGGGTTTTCTCAGCATGGACCTGGAGACCGGGCGGGCCACCTTCCATCCCATTCCCGGACGGCCGGTGGTGGCGCTGGCGCCCATCCGTCTCTCCCCGGGAGATCCGGAGCGGCTCCGGCGGAGGGTGGACGAGGTCACCCGCGAGGTCCCGGCGGGCATCGACGGCAAGATCGTTCGACTCCGGCTGGAGGGCGTCGACCCGCGGGAGCTTCTGGCCCTTCAGGGCGACCTGCTTCCGGAGCTCCGTCGCCGGGCGTTGCATCTGGCCGTGGAGGCGGGGCGGGAGCTCGCCACACCCACCGAGGCCTGGATGCCCTCCGACGCACCGGCTCGCCTCCGGGAGACGCTGGTGGAGGAGGTTCGCGCGGGGGACCCGGAGGCCCTCGCGGACCTCGTGCAGGCCCTGGTCTCGGGGGAGGGGACGCCGGGAGGAGGAGGCATGGTCCATACGTCGGGGCCGCTGGGCCGTCTGGACACGGTGGACGGGCGGGTGGAGGGGGTGGGGCGGATCAGCGCCTCCATCCGGCCGGGCCTCACGGCGCTCCTCGGGGGAGCGGGTCGTTCCCGGCGGGCCGTGGCGGCCTTCCTGCAACGGGAGGGGGGCGGATCGGCCGAAGGACCGCTGGCCGATCTCTGGTTCGGGCGGGGCGGTGAGACGCTCGACGGCTCGCTCCATCAGGCGGTGGAGGCGGTGGCAGGGGCGCGCGGCCTGGGCGTCGTGGACGAGGCGTTGGAACGGGCAGAAGCGCTGGTGTCTCCGGGTGGGGGCAACGGCGATGGTGCCGTGGTGGCGGACGCCACGATCTCCGCGAAGGACGAGGTCCCTCGGGAACCCGCGGCGGCTCGGCGTCTGCAGACCGAGGTGGCGGCGGCGGAGGAGGAGATCCGAACCCTTCGCGGGGACGCCGCCGAGATCGACGGTGACGTGCAGGTGGCCACCATGGACTGGCATCGGGAGCGTCAGGATGCCGAAACCACGCTCCACGCCTACCGGGATCGGGCCCGGGAGCTGAAGGCCCGGATCCGACGCATGGAGTCGGCGGGCCCCGAGGCCCCCTGCCCGACCTGCGGCCGTGTCCTGGAGAACCACTACGACGAGGTCCTGGACGAACTCCGCGATGAGTGGGAGGCGGTGGTGCAGGACGGGAGCTGGTGGCGGAGCCGCTGGGAGCAGCTCGGTCCCAAGCCGGACCACCTGCGGGAGCTGGAGCAGAAGGCGCTGCGGATCCATGCCGCCCTGGAGGGGGGTCTGGAGCGGCTGGAGATCCTCCGGGGACGTCGGGCCCAGGCCCGCTCCACCGATCCACCCCGCACTCCGGCGGGCACCGGCCTCCTGGGGAGCGTTACCGAGGCGCTCCACCACATCCGGGAGGCCCGGCTGCGGCGGACCCGGGACCTCCTGCTGGCGCGGGCCTCCCGTTACCTGGGACGGATCACCGGCGGGCGGGTCCTGGCGGTGACCTGGGGTGAAGCCGGAGCCCAGCTCCAGGGCGACGTCGGGCCTCTGAGCCCGCTCTCGGAGGAGGACCTGGCAGCCGGTCGGATGGCCCTCCGGCTGGCGGCGACCTCCCTGGTGGCCGGCGGTGGCCAGACGCTGGCCTCCCTGGTGGTGGAGGAGCCCTTCGATCGGCTGGAGGCCGAGGCGCAGATCCGGACGCTGCACCTCCTCCGACACCTCCTGACGGAGGTCCCCCGGGTGATCCTGGTGACGCGGGGCGAGGCGGTGGACGCCAGCCCCGAGGTCTTCGACGCCATCCTGGAAGTGCGGGACGAGGCGGGCAGCGGACCGTCGGCGGTGCGGGCGACCGCGGCGGGCTCGGGACGCATCCTCCTGCCACGGAGCCGGCCTCCCCGCCGTCCGGCGCCCCACGAGGCACGAGAAACGTCCTGAGGGTGCGGTACGTAGGGAGTCGTGCAACCTTCGGAAGACAGGACTCGTCGTAGAGGACGGGTAGGGTCGAGGTGGAACGGGCGCTGGACGTCGGCCGGGTCGGCCGACGGACCGGATCGACGAACGACGATGGCTGAGTGGTGGGACATGACGGTACTCATTCCCGCTGCCCTCGTGGCGGTGGTCGGAGTCGTGGGACTCCGCGTGTGGTACAAGCGGTGGCGGGAGCGGCGGATCGCTTCCCGACGTCGCGTGGAGAAGCCCAACTCCCACTATTCCTCCGAAGGCGTCCGCCAGCAGGAGGATCGGGAGCGGTGGCAGGGCATTCCCGTGCGCACGCTGCATCCCATCAACCAGGACGAGGTACAGCGGCTTCTGGACCTCGTGGACGACGAGGGTGTGGAGGTCCTCTCCTCCCGGGAGCGGCTCTTCCTGGACAACATGACCATCCCCAGAATGGGCTGACGGCGTCAGCCGCCTTCGGGTCCCCCCCAGAGCCAGGCTGCTCCCCGTACCCCGCTGGAGTCGCCGTGGACGTTCCGTACCACCTGGGTCCGCGGGTGGTCGGTGAAGAGGTGGGGAGCCATCGCCTCCTGGGCTCGCTCGGCGACGTCGGGCAGGTTGGAGAGGCCCCCTCCTAGCACCACCACGTCCGGATCCAGGACGTTCACCACGGAGGCCAGCGCCCGTCCCAGCCGTCGGGTCCACCGGTCCAGGGTCTCCTGGGCCGCCGCCTCGCCGCTGGCCGCCCCCTCCGCCAGCTCCTCGGGGGTGCGGTCCTTCCCTGTGAGCCGGCGGTGGTCCGCCCGAAGAGCCGGGCCGGAGAGCCAGACTTCCACGCACCCCCGCCGTCCGCAGTAACACCCCGGTGCGACGCCCGCCGGGGCGTCCTCCGGGTGGAAAGGGTTGTGGCCCCACTCCCCGGCGATCCCCTGGGCCCCGGTCAGGACCGAGCCGTCCACCACGATCCCGCCACCGACCCCGGTGCCGAGAATCACCCCGAAGACCACCCGGGCGCCGGCCCCGGCTCCGTCCACGGCTTCGGAGAGGGCGAAGCAGTTGGCGTCGTTCATGATCCGCACCGGTCGTCGGAGGCGGTGGGCCAGATCCCGGTCCAGGGGATGGCCCAGGAGCCAGGTGGAGTTGGCGTTGATCACCCGTCCGGTGGCCCGGGAGAGGGTGCCGGGGATCCCGATGCCGACGCTTCCCCGTCCGCCGGCCTCCGACTCCACCTCCTCCACGAGTCGCGCCACGGCCTGCACGGAGGCGTCGTAGCTCCGGGGGGTGGGCTGCCGTGTCCGGACCAGGATCTCGCCGTCCGGGCCCAGCGCCACGGCTTCGGTCTTGGTCCCCCCCAGGTCCACGCCCACCCGGAGCCCCGGGGTGGGGTTCTCCTGCGTCTCCGTCACCTCAGCCCTCGTGGTCTCCGCCCTCGTGGTCTCCGCTCAGCGCGCCGACGGCCTGGATCTCCACCAGGAACCCCCGGGGGAGCCGACCCACGGGGATCACGGCGCGTGCCGGGCGGTGGTCCCCGAAGACCCCGGCGTAGACCTCGTTCACCGCACCCCATCCGTCGATGTCGGACAGGTAGATGGTGAGCTGGAGCGCCCGGTCCAGCCCGGACCCCGCAGCTTCCAGGATGGCGGCGACGTTGGCCAGGGCCTGGCGGGTCTGGGCCGCGACGCCCTCGGGAGGAGGCGCGTCGGGGTTTCGGGGATCCAGGGCGAGCTGGCCGGAGACCCAGACGGTGCCTCCATGGACGATCCCCTGGCTGTAGTGGCCACGGGGGCGAGTGGCGGCGTCGGTGTGGATGACTTTCATGGATCTCACGGTGCCGCCCCGACGCGACGGGAGCAAGCGACGGGCTGCGCACCCCAGTAGCTTGCAGGCATGGAGCTACGCGTGTTGAGCGGCGACGACGTACGGGCGGCGGTCTCGATGGCCGAGGCCGTGGAGGTGGTGCGCGGGGCCTTCCGCGCCCTCTCCGCTGGAGGGGCCACCGTACCGCTCCGGGTAGGCCTGTCCATGCCCGACGGGGTCAGCCTCTTCATGCCCGCCTACCTCCAGGGGAGCGCCGGCGCCAAGGTGGTGTCGGTGCACGCCGGCAACACCAACCGGGGCCTGCCGGTCATCCATGCCGTGGTCCTCGTCCTGGACCCCGAGACCGGCCAGCTCCGCGCTCTCCTGGACGGTACCTGGCTCACCGCCCTCCGCACCGGCGCGGCAGGTGGGGTGGCCGCCGACCTCCTGGCCCGCCCCTCGGCGCGGGTCGCCACGATCTTCGGGGCCGGCGCCCAGGCCAGGACGCAGCTCCAGGCGCTTCGGGTGGTACGGCCGATTCGGGTGGTACGGCCGATTCGGGAGGTGCGACTCGTCTCCCGGAGCGGCTCCTCGGCTCAGCGGTGGGCGGACGAGCTCCAGGCGACGGCCGGGACGGGCCCCGGGGGTTCCGCCGAGGGAGCGCTGCGGGTTCGGGTCATGACGGACCGGGCGGAGGCGGTGGCAGGGGCCGACGTGGTGGTGGCCGCCACCGACAGCGCGGAGCCGGTCTTCCCCGGCGGGGCGGTGGAGGCGGGCACCCACGTCACCGGGGTGGGCTCCTTCACCCCCGAGATGCGGGAGGTGGACGAGACCCTCCTCCGGCGGGCGCGGATCTTCGTCGACGAACGCCGGGCGGCGCTGGAGGAGGCAGGGGAACTGATGCAGGCCCTCCGGAGCGGCGCCCTGGAGCCCGACGACATCGTCGGAGAGATCGGGGCGGTCGTCGCCGGCGAGCTGGCGGGGCGCACCCGCGAGGAGGAGATCACCTACTTCAAGTCGGTGGGGAACGCCGTCCAGGATGTGGCGGTGGCGCGGCGGGTCCTGGAGGTGGCGGAGGAGCGGGGGCTCGGGACGACGGTGCGTCTCTAGCGGCGCGGCGCCGGCGCCGTAGCTTCCCCCCACCGAACCCCGCCTGACCGGCGGTCCGCTCCCTCCCTCGTCCCAGTTCCGTCCCCATGACGCCTCCGTCCCGCGCCCGCCTCCGCCTTCGCGTCCCCGCCCCCCACAGCATCCCGGCCCTGGCGGCCGTGACCCTCCTGGCCACCTTCGCGGCCTGCGAACCAGCCTCGCCGCCCCCCGGCGAGGACTCGGTGGCCTTCGTGGGCGCTACGGTCTGGACCGGCGCGGGGCAGGCTCCGGTGGAGGGAGCAACCATGGTGGTGCGGGACGGTCGGGTGGTGTCGGTGGACACGGAGGGTGCGGTGCCCGAGGGCGCCGAGGTGGTGGAGCTGGACGGACGCTGGATCATCCCGGGGCTCATCGACGTCCACGCCCACGTCACCGGAGGGTGGGCCGACGCCTCGGTGGAGGACGACACCGCCCGCATGGCCCGCGACCTCCTCCTCTTCGCCCGCCACGGCGTCACCACGGTGAACAGCCTGGGGGGTGCGCCGTTGGAGGCCGCCGCCTACCTGCGGGATACCGAGGACCGTCCGGCCCCTGGTCGCGCCCGCCTACAGTTCGCCGGCGAGGTGGTCACGGGCCCCGGACCGGAGGAGGCGGTGGACCAGGTCTCCGCCAACGCCCGGGGTGGCGTCGACTGGATCAAGCTCCGCGTGGACGACAACCTGGGCACCACCGACAGGATGGCCTGGGACGCCGTGGAGGCGACGCTGGCCGAGGCGGCGATCCTGGGGATCCCGGTGGCGACCCACATCTTCTATCGGGCCGATGCCCTCCGCCTCTTGGAGATGGGCACGGGGATGATCGCCCACTCGGTGCGGGACCTTCCGGTGGAGCCCTCCTTCGCCGAGGCCCTCGAGGAGGCGGGGGCCTGCTACGTCCCGACCCTCACCCGGGAGATCACGACCTTCGCCTATGCCGAGCGCCCGGACTGGTTCGACGATCCCCTCTTCAAGCGCTGGGCGGACTCGGCCACCATCGCGCGGGTCACCGACCCCGAATTCCAGGCCCGGATGGCCGGGAGCTCGGCGGCGGAGGGGTACCGGGCGGGGCTGGAGGTGGCGCGAACCAACCTCGCCACCCTCCACGAGGCCGGCGCGCCGGTGGCCATGGGCACCGATGCCGGCCCTGCCACACGGTTCCCAGGCTTCCTGGAGCATCGGGAGCTGGAGATGATGGTGGACGCTGGGCTGGAGCCCCGGGAGGCTCTCGCCGCCGCTACGGCCGACGCGGCGGCGTGCCTGGGTCGTGCGGACATCGGGGTGTTGGAGCGAGGTCGGTGGGCCGACTTCCTGGTGCTCTCGGAGGACCCCATGGCGGACATCACCGCCACCCGTTCCCTGGAGGCGGTCTACATCGGCGGGGGTCGGGTGCCCTTCTAGCGCTAGCGAGCCGCCAGGAGGTCCAGCGCGGCGTCGATCTGCGCATCGGGGGTCGCCACGTGGGGCGAGAGGCGGAGGTGGTCCAGGGGGCCACCGAAGGCCCGGACGACGATGTTGTGGTCCTGGAGAAGCTCGGGGCCCAGCTCCGCCGCCGGATGGCCTTCCACCCGCACTGAGACGATGGCCGAGCCCAGCGCCCAGCTCCCGGGCGAGCGCCAGCTCAACCGGGGCTCGGAGGCCACACGGTCCTGGATGCGCCGCCGGATCGCCCGGTGGCGCCGGGCGGTCTCGTCCGGGCCCAGCGCCCTCTGGAAGGCCACGGCGTCGCCCAGCGCCACCACCGCCGGCCAGGCTCGCGTGGAGTAGTCCTCGTAGCGGCGCGCCGAGTCGTGCCGGGACATGGCCGTCCGGTACCAGAAGGCCGGGACCAACCGGCGCAGCTCCGGACGGGTCCAGAAGAGCCCCAGCCCCTTGGGCGACTGGATCCACTTGTGGGGGCTCATGGCGTAGGCATCCACACCGGAGGCTGCGAGATCCACCGGCAGCATCCCGGCGGACTGGGCTCCGTCCACCAGGACCCACCGGACTCCCTCGGATCGGGCCATGGCTGCCAGCTCAGGCAGCGGGTGGCGCAGCCCCACCTGGTTGTCCACGTGGGGGACCACCAGCACCCGTGTCTCCGGGGAGAGCGCTCGCCGGTGAAGCTCCACCACCTCGTCCGAGGTGAGCTCCGGAGCCTGCTCCACCGGGAAGTCGAACCGCCGCACCGTGAATCCCCGCCGACGGGCCTGTCCCCGCCACGGCATGGACGCCCCGCCGTGGTTGAGGGAGCTGAAGAGGACCTCGTCGCCCGCCTCCAGGGGGAGGCCGTGGGCCAGGACGTTGAATCCCTCGGTGGTGTTGTGGGTGATGGCCAGGTCGTCGCCCTCGGCGCCCAGGAGGGCCGCTGCCGCCGTCCGGGTCTCTTCGGTGGCCACCCGCCACGGCTCCCCCCAGACGTAGAGGGAGGGGTGGGATTCGCACAGCTCCAGGTAGGCCCGGTGGGCCTCGTGGACCGTCCGGGGGACGGTGCCGATGGAGGCGTGGTTCAGGTAGGTCAGGCCCGGATCCAGGAGGTAGGCCTCCTGGCTGGCTCGCGCCGTGCGGGGCACCGCCGCCTGGGCGGCCTCCGCCCGGACCAGCGCCGGTCCCGCCACCGCCGCCCCGACGAGGGTGCGGAGGAAGCTTCGGCGGTCGGTGGGCTCGGGCGGCATGGGCTCAGTCATCCGTGGTGCCCAGGACGGTCCAGGCCTGCGCGCGTTCCTGGAAGCGCTCCAGGGCCTCGGCGTCACCGGCCTGGGCGGCGGCCTGCGCCAGGGAGAGATAGGTCCAGGCGTAGTAGTTGGGGATGCCGATGGTGGACTGGTCGGGCCAGTGCCCCCACGCATCCGGGATCCCTCCCCGGTGCACGAAGACCTCGTTCACCAACGTCCCCGTCCGCGGCACGTCCACATGGTCGCCGGTGACGGTGCTGTAGGGGGAGCCCGCGGTGCTCACGATCCCCTCCGAGAGCTCGGAGGGCGGTCCGTTGGAGAGGCGGAAGGCCAGTCCCTGTCGCACCAGGTAGGGGTTCACACCCAGCGAGCTGGCGGCATTGCCGCTGGAGGCGAAGTAGATCGGGCGATCTCCCAACGCCGTGTTCAGGATGGCCAGGCCGTACTGCTGCCAGGGGAAGAGGGCCGTGCCTGCGGGGAGGCTGGCCTGCAGGTTTCCCAACTGGAGCACCTGGGTGTCTTCGAGCTGGGTGTAGCTGCCGGCCACCCGGTCGATGGTGGCGTCGTCCAGCGGGAGGATGCCCCGAGCCGGCTTGGTGACGGGCTCGTCCACCACCAGCGGGACCTTCCCCTCCGGCGCGTCGGCGGGGTCGGCGACGTACGCGGCATCCGTGGTCTCGGCGGTGTAGGGTCGCTGACAGACGATGCGCGTCGGCGCGTCCGACGGGTCCTCCCCTTCGGCGCAGGGCTCGGTGAGATCGCGGATCTGCTTGGTGTACCAGGGCGTGTTCAGGTAGGAGGTGACGATCACCGTCACGTCCTGGCGTACCTCCTCCACCTCCTGGATGTACCAGAGGGGGAAGGTGTCGTTGTCGCCGTTGGTGAAGAGGACCCCGTACGGCTCCACGCTCATGAGGAGGTTGTAGGCCCAGTCCCGGGCGGAGTAGTCGTAGTCCCGGGTCGCCCAGCCCCAGTTCACCACCAGCGGCACCGCAGCCAGGAGGAGGACCGGGCTGGCCTTGGCGAGGCCCGCCCCCAGGCCCTCGGCGGCCTCCTTCCAGAGCGCGGCGATGCCGACGCCCGCCCAGAGCCCCCAGACGCTGAAGCTCACGATGAAGAAGTAGTCCCGCTCGCGGACCTCGTGGAGGCCACGGTCCTGCACCGGTGCGGAGAGGGAGTAGCCGTACTTGAAGTTCAGGTAGTAGACCAGCGCTACGGAGAGGGTGCCAAAGAGCGCCGCCACGTACCAGAAGCTGGCCTTGTCCCGGCGGAAATGCTCCATGGCCCCCCACACGCCCAGCCCGGTGAAGAGCATGGTGAAGGGAAGCCGCGCCGCGGCGAAGACGGTGTTCACCCCGTCCATGGCCCGGGCCCACTGCCAATCGAAGTACTGGAGGTAGTTGGCGTACTGGGACGCCAGATCCGCCTGTCGGGGGACCAGCGGCGGCTTGTCGTACTGGGTCCGGTTCAGGGCCTCGGAGAGGGCTTCGCATCCCGCCCTGCCGTAGGTCACCACCGCCCCCAGCGCCGAACCGATGTCGGGGCAGGTGGGCGCCGCTTCGTTGATCACCGGTTCCAGCCCCGCCCGGATGGGGAGGAAGAGGTGGATGGAGAGCCCGGCGAGCCCGGCGGCGATGGCGGCGGGATAGAGCTTCCAGTTCAGGAAGGTCCGGGGCTGGACCACCAGGATGAAGAGCATGATGGCCGGCGCCGCCAGGAAGGCCATGAGGTGGTTGCCCACCGAGAGGGCCAGGATGAAGACCATGAGGACGAGGAGGTTGTCGTCCTTGCCCTTCCCCAGGTTCTCCTGCCACCGGAAGATCAACCAGCTGAGGATGGCGATGGTCAGGAGCGAGACGGTGTAGACCTTCTCGTTGACGTTGGACTGGTTCCAGACGGTGAAGGCCGTGGCGCTCACCAGGACCGCCGCGGCGGCTCCGGCGAGCCGGAAGCGACGGTCGTCGGAGAAGTACCGGAGGATGTGGTGGACCACGAGGAACCAGAGGCCGTGAGACACGGCGCTCACGAAGGCGCTGAACAGGTTCACCCGGACGGCGACCGAAAGCCCGAGGGGCGCCAGGAGGAGGGACCATGCCTTGCCCAGCACCACGAAGAGCGGGTTCCCGGGGGGGTGGGGGATGCCCATGATGTGGGCCGTGGCGATGTACTCGCTGGTGTCCCAGAAGGCGGTGGTGGGGGAGAGGGTCACCGCGTAGAGCGCGAACACGCCCAGGAAGGCCAACGCCGCCGCACCGTAGGGAGGCCGGAGGTCGCCGTCGCCCGGGAGACCGGGTGCGGCGGAGGTGCGGGATGCGTCGGAGGGCATGGCGGTGGAGTCGGTCCGTTGGGGGACGTGCACGAACCCGCAAAGATAACCGGCGGCGGGCGGTTCCGAAGGTCCTACAAGGCCGGGGGAAGGCGCGTTCCGGGGCCCGGCCCGGTTGCGTAGCTAGCTCTCCGGTCGAGGCTCGAGAACCAGACAGCCCGAGGCGTGGACCGTGAGTCCCCACCCCGGCGGGACCCAGGTGGTGGCGCTGTACTCCTGGACGATGGCCGGGCCCGTCAGCTCATGGCCCACCCCCAGCTCCCGGCGCCACACCGCCTGCGCCTCGCCGGCGCCGTCCCCGTGGTACAGACGGACGGACCGGGTGGGGAGCTCGTCCCGGGCGGGTTGGGGTCGCGGCGGCGCCACGTCGGGAGTGGGCGCGCGGACCTCCACCCGCACGGTGACGGCCTCCACGGGCGTTCCCTCGCGGCGGTACCCGTAGCGCTCCTCGTGCACCCGGTGGAAGTCCTCCACCCAGCCGTCCCGAGGAACCCGGAGCTCGAAGCTCTGGCCCCGATACCGCGCATCCACATGGCGGAGGACGCGCAGGTCGGAACCCTGGGTCCCGGCCCCTGGGGCCAGCTCGGCCCGCGCGGCCCTCTCGAGCTCCTCGAGGGCACGGTCCAGCCGCGCGTCCACACCGGGTACGTCGGAGGCCACGAGAAGGGTGCGGGACGCCCCCCGGCTCACCGGCGAGGCGAGCATCCCGTACGCGGAGAGGAGGCCCGGGTCCGGCGGGATGAGGGCCCGCGCCGCCCCCAGGCGTCGGGTGAGCTCGGCCACGTGGAGTCCCCCCGCGCCTCCGAAGGCCACCACGGTGAAACCCGCCGGGTCGTAGCCTCGCTCCACCGAGATGACCCGGAGGGCCCGCTCCATGGCAGTGTTGGCCACCTCCAGGACACCCTCGGCGGCATCCGAGAGGGTGAGATCCAGCCCCCGGGCCAGCTCTCGGAGCGGCCCCTCCACGGCCGTCCGGTCCAGGGCATCCTCGCCTCCCAGGAAGCCGTCGGTGGGGAGGTGGCCCAGCCAGACGTGGGCGTCGGTGACCGTCACTCCCTCCCCTCCGCGTCCGTAGGCGATGGGTCCGGGACGGGCACCGGCGCTCCGGGGGCCCACCCGGAGGGCGCCGCCGGCATCCACCGAAGCCAGCGAGCCCCCGCCGGCCCCCACGGTGTGGATGTCCAGCACCGGGACGGCCACCGGCTGGCCGTCGATGGTGAATTCCCGGGTGCGGAGGGGCTCGCCGGGGCAGAGGGATACGTCGGTGGAGGTCCCTCCCATGTCGAAGGTCAGGATGTCCGGGAAGCCCGCCCGGCGCGCCCAGTCCAGCGCCCCCATGACGCCCCCCGCCGGGCCCGAGAGGACGGTGTGCACCGCCTCCCGTCGGGCGCGCTCCACCGGTAGGGCGCCGCCGTTGGAGCCCATGATGGTGAGGCGCTCGGCGCCGGCTTCGGCGGCCAGGCGACCCAGGTACCGGGACATGACGGGAGCGACGTAGGCGTTCACCACCGTGGTGGAGGTTCGCTCGTACTCCCGGAACTCGGGCAGGAGACGGGAGGAGACGGAGCAGGGGAGGCCCAGCGACGCCAGGGCGTCGGCCACGGCCTCTTCATGCCTCGGATCGGCATAGGCGTGGAGGAGACAGATCGCCACGGCGTCGGGCTCCAGGGCCGTCACCCGCCGGGCGAGATCCGCCAGTTCGTCGGGATCCAACGCCTCCACCTCCTCCCCGTCGGGACCCAGCCGACCGGAGAGTCCCAGCCGCCGCTTCCGGGGCACCAAGGGCGGTGGCCGGTGCCCCACCAGGGCGTAGAGCTGGGGTCGGTTCTGGCGCCCGATCTCCAGGACGTCCTCGAAGCCCTCGTTGGTGAGGAGGACCACCCGGGCGCCGGCCCGCTCCAGGAGCGCGTTGGTGGCCACGGTGGACCCGTGGAGGAGGTGGAAGGGCGCAGGAGGGTCCTCGGCCAGCGCCCGGGCCAGCCCGTCCAGCACCGCCTGGGCGGGATCGTCGGGGGTGGAGGGCACCTTGAGCGTGCGGATGCGTCCGTCCCGCAGGACGAGCAGATCGGTGAAGGTGCCGCCGGTGTCCACCGCCACCCGTACCGTTGACGCCCGCGGGGCTCCTCCGGAAGTTGCGTCCTTCACCGTGCCGTCTCTCCCTCGGGTGTCTTCATGCAGCTTCGACCGTCCTTCGATGCGTTCCGGGACCACGCCGCCGGCTCCGGGATCGTGCCGGTGTGGAGGGAGTTCCTCTTCGACGTGGACACGGCCGTCACGGCCTACGCGAAGCTCGCCCGCCCGCCCTTCGGCTTCCTGCTGGAGTCGGTGGTAGGGGGTGAACAGTGGGCCCGCTACACCTTCCTGGGAACCCGGCCCCGGGCGGCGTGGAGGCTCCGCGACGGCGACGTGTCCTGGTGGACGGCGGACGAGGGGTGGGTTCCGGTGGAGACCGACGACCCCCTGGCGGACCTGGATGAGCGGCTCCGACGCCGGACCCCGGCTCGGGTCCCCGGGCTCCCTCGCTTCTGGGGCGGGGCGGTAGGGTACTTCGGCTACGACGTGGTGCGCCAGGTGGAGGATCTCCCCGAGCCGCCCCCGGACGACCTGGGGGTGCCGGACGGCGTCTTCCTCTTCACCGACGTGGTGCTGGCCATCGACAACCTGAAGGGTCGGGCCATGGCCATCGCCTCCGTCCTGGTGGAGCCCGACCTCTCGGAGGAGGAGCTACGTCGCCGCTACGACGACGCGGCCCTGCGGACCGAGGAGCTGGTTCGTGAGCTCTCCGAGGCCGAGCCGCCGCGGCCCCTGGCCCTCGCGCCGGCGCCGGAGGGCCCCCCGGTCTTCGAGAGCCCCACTACGCGCGAGGCCTACGAGGCGGGGGTCGAAAGGATCCGGGAGTACATCCGTGCCGGGGACGCCTTCCAGGTGGTGCTCAGCCAGCGGCTGGGCGTCGAGCTGGAGGGCTCGGCCTTCGACCTGTACCGGGCCCTCCGCACCCTCAACCCCTCGCCCTACCTGTACTTCCTGGAGGTGGACGGCGTCACCCTGGTCGGCAGCTCCCCGGAGGTACTTGTGCGAGTCGAGGACGACGTGGTCACGGTGCGCCCCATCGCCGGGACCCGACCCCGGGGCTCCGACGCCGATGAGGATCGGGCGCTGGCCGAGGAGCTCCGGGCCGACGAAAAGGAGCTCGCGGAGCACCGCATGCTGGTGGACCTGGGCCGGAACGACGTGGGCCGGGTGGCGGAATACGGGAGCGTCCGGGTCCCGGATCTGATGGTGGTGGAGCGCTACTCCCACGTCATGCACCTGGTGAGCCAAGTGGAGGGCGAACTCCGGGAGGGGCTCCGGGCGGTGGACGTCTTCAAGGCCTGCTTCCCGGCGGGGACGGTGTCCGGTGCGCCGAAGATCCGAGCCATGGAGATCATCGACGAACTGGAGCCGGTGCGCCGCGGGCCCTACGCCGGAGCGGTGGGCTACTTCCACTACGGGGGGCGGGCCATGGACACGGCCATCACCATCCGGACGGTGCTGGTGACGGAGGGGCGGGCCTTCGTTCAGGCGGGGGCAGGCATCGTGGCGGATTCCGATCCCGCCTCCGAATACCAGGAGACCCTGAGCAAGGCCGGGGCGCTCCTGCAGGCCGCCGCCATGATTCGGGGGAGCGCCCCCGGATGAGGTGCCGACCCGTCCCGCGCTAGCTGCCCAGCTTCCCGTAGAGGCGGACCAGCGCACCGATGCCCGTCTCGAAGTTCTCCAGGGGGAACCACTCGTTGGGAGCGTGGAGGTTGCAGCCCGGGAGGGCGAATCCCACCAGGAGCGCCGAGGCATCGAGCTGCTCCTCGAAATCCGAGACGATGGGGATGCTGCCTCCCTCGCCCTGGAGCACCGGCGCCGTCCCGAAGGCCTCCTCCAGCGCTTCCGTGGCGGCGTCCACCAGGCGCCCGTCCAGGTCCGCCCGCCAGGGGCGTCCACCGTGGAGGGTCCGAACCTCCGCCCGGACTCCGGCCGGCACCACCCGCTCCACATGGGCCCGGAGGAGTTCCCCGACCCGCTCCGGCGTCTGATCCGGCACCAGGCGGAAGCTGACCTTGGCCATGGCCCGGTTGGGGAGCACCGTCTTGGCGCCTTCGCCGGTGTATCCGCAGAGGATCCCGTTCACGTCGCAGGTGGGCCGGATCCAGAGGCGCTCCAGGCTGGAATAGCCCGCCTCGCCGGAGAGCGTGGAGACCTCCAGTTCGTCCCGGTAGGCGTCCTCGTCGAAGGGGAGGGCGCGGATGCGGTCCCTCGTCTCCTCGTCCCAGTCGGCGACGTCGTCGTAGAAGCCCTCCACAGCCACCCGCCCGTGGTCGTCGTGGAGGGAGGCCAGGATCCGGGCCAGGGCGTTCCCGGGGTTCGCCACGGTACCGCCGAACTGCCCGGAGTGGAGGTCGGAGCGGGCCCCGGTGAGATGGATCTCGAAGTAGGCCAGCCCCCGGAGGGAGAAGAGCACGCTGGGCATCCCCTCGGCGAACATGTTGGAATCGGAGATGACCACGTGGTCGCAGGCCAGCTCCTCCGCATGCTCCGCCACGAAGGGGACCAGGTGCTCGGACCCCACCTCCTCCTCGCCCTCGGCCAGGAGCAGGACGTTCACCGGGAGGCGGCCCTCGGTGGCGAGCCAGGCCTCCAGGGCCTTCACGTGCATGTAGAGTTGCCCCTTGTCGTCGGCGGTGCCCCGGGCGTAGACCCGGCCGTCCCGCTCGGTGGGCTCGAAGGGCGGCGAGTCCCATTCCTCCAACGGTTCGGGTGGCTGGACATCGTAGTGGCCGTAGATGAGGACGGTGGGCGCGTCGGGGCCGGCCTCGTCCCAGCGCCCCAGGACCACCGGGTGGCCCGGCGTGTCGTGGATGTCGACGTGGAGTCCGGCATCCTTCAGGCGCTCGGCGAGCCATTCCGCCGCCCGGCGGGTGTCCTGGGCGTACTCCGGTTTGGCGGAGATGGAGGGGATGCGGAGGAAGTCGTACAGCTCGTCCCGGAACCGGGAGAGGTGCTCATCGACGAAGTGGAGCGCCTCTGCGCTCATGAGCGGACCCGTGGCTGGTGGGGGTGAGGCCCCGTCAGACCATGCTCCGAACGCCCCACCGGTAGAGGAAGGCGCAGAGCGAGGAGAGGAGGAGTGCGCCTCCCATGCCACCGATGCTCAGCGCCATGGGCTCGTAGAGGTGGAAGATGCCTACGCCGAGCATGCCGCCGATGACCGCGCCGAAGGCGGCGAGTACCAGGAGCACTGGGGTGTGCCCCGGTGTCTCGTCCGGGTTCTTGACGACGATCTTCATGGCCAGCCCCACAGCACAGCCCATGAGGATCCAGATGCCGATTCCGATCCAGTTTTCCATAGATTCCAACGCCTTCGACTTCGGGGGCGAGCGGGAAGACCATATCCTATGGCGAAAGGTAACCCGACGGCCGAGCGGGGGACCAGTCCCGTCCGGATTCGATTCTCGGCCCACGACCTGGGACCCTGTGGACGACGGCATCATCGACCTGACCCAGTACCTGGACGATCCGCCGGCGGACGCCGAACGCGGCGCCTTCGCTCTCTGGGGTGCCGACGAGGGGCGCTCCCGTTTCGCGCTTCCCCTCTGGCGGGCGGTCTACATGGTGGAGGGACGACGAGGTGGGATCCTCATCCAGCCCTCGGGGGATCCCAGGCCCCGACCCGAGCCCTTCGTGGTCCTGGACCTGCTCCACGATCCGGCCGAGCTCGACTTCCCGCCGCTCGATCCGCCGGAGTCCGGGGCGACGCCCCCGGTCCTCCACCGGGAGGCGCCGGGGCGCATCAGCGTCTTCCTGGGATCGACCGATGCCGGGTCGTGGTACCTGGTGGTGGAGTCGGAGCCCCGGGACGACCTCGGCCCAGGCGACCGGGAAGACCTCCTCTTCCTGGCCGGCGAGTGCGCTGGGCTCCTCTTCCTCCGGGGGCTTGCCGATGTCTCCGCAGAGGCCCGCGTCTCCGACGAGAACCCGGAGGCAGACGGCTAGTCGCGGCCCATGCGCCGCTTCAGCTCCTCCAGCCGGGCCTCCACGCCCACCTCGGCGTCCTGCCGGGGGGGGGACGCGTAGTCCTCTCCCCTCAGTTCGAAGTCGCCCATGCTCTGGGCCGCCTGGGCCCGCGCGTCTTCGTCTCCGATCTTCTCCGCCATCCGGTCCAGCTCGGCGAAGAGGTCGTCGGCGGCGTTGAGCGAATCCCGGGCACCAGCCCGTCCGCTCTGCGCCGCGAGGGCGTTTCGCTTGGCCTCGGCTTCCTTCACCTGGGCCAGCATGTCCTCGTACTCCTCCTGGTGGAACTCCAATTCCTCCTCGAGGGCCAAAGCCTTCCGTTCCAGCAGCGTCTTCCGCTGGCCGTGCTTTTCGGCGAACTCCCGGGCCACCTGGGCCGTCTCCTCGTCCCCGATCTTCTCGGCCATCTCCCCGCGCCGCCGTGCGGTGGCGGCCTGCTTCTCCTCCGACTCGGCCTCCTTCAGCGCACGGGTGATCTGCTTCTCCAGGTCCCCGAGGCGGACCTTGGCGTCGGTGATCTCGTCCCGCATGCCCCTGAGGAGCGAATCCACCGCCTCGGGTACACGGTCGCGGTTCAACTCCTCGTGGAAGTTGTCGATGGCCTCGCGGAAGGCGTTGCGGAGCTTCTCGAACATGGCGGCGTGGCAGGGGTTCGGGGTGAAGGCCGAGGGGGAGGGACCCCCCCCATGGTAGATCGTGGAGGGCCCCGGCGCAGGGGGTGTCGGCGACGACGGTGGGGTGCACGAAAAAAACCGGGTGCGGACCTCGTCGGTCCACACCCGGCTGTTCGGGATGACTCCCGGAAGGCTTCGAACCCTCAGTTCACGAAGGGCTCGATGCGCTGGGCGAAGCTGTTGCGGGCCCGGTGCAGCCGGCTCTTCACCGTTCCGAGGTTCACACCGGTGATCTCGGAGATCTCCTCGTAGCTCTTGCCCTCCAGCTCCCGGAGGCGGAAGACGAGCTGATGATGCTCGGGCAGCTCCTTCACGGTGTCCTCCACCAGACGCTTGAGGAAGCGCTTCCGGTAGAGGTCGTCGGGACGGAGGTTCAGGTCTTCGAACTGGAGGGGCCGGTGATCGTCCTCCCAGTTGTTGGTCAACTTCTGGAAGAGGACCAGCGGGCTCCGGGAACGGTTGCGCAGTTCATTCTTGGAGAGGTTGCTGGCGATGGTGTATACCCAGGTGGAGAACTTCTTCGAGGTGTCGAACCGATGAAGGTGCCGGGTCACACGGATGAAGGCCTCCTGCACGAGGTCCTGCGCTCGATCGGGATCACCCGTTTTTCGCGTGATGAAGTGGACCAATCGATCCCGATACCGATCGTACAGGTCTTGAAAGGCGCCGGGGCGCCCGTCCAGGTGGGCGGTGACGAGCTCCTCGTCGGAGAGGTCGTCGAGGGGACGAGTCGCAAGCAGCTCGCTCACCTGATCCGGATTGGCGTTGACCATATCGCGTCCCTTGGAGCAGACCGACAGCCAGAGGTCCGATGACGCCGTCTGATGGCGTCACTACCCCTGTCGTGCCGGTGCCGCTTCCTTATCTGGAATCATTTTCGATTGGACAGGTAACATAACTGGCGCGTCAACTGGTTCAAGGGTTGTACAGTAGTTGTACGATACCTGAACAGCTTTTCGCTGCGGTTCCTCGCCCGAGGCGGGGCGTCGGCGCCACTGCTAGACTCCCCGGTTCTCCAGCCCCACCAGCACGCCACCTTCGGAAATGCCCTCGTAGAGCGCCTGCTCCGGCGGGGGGATCCGGTCCCGGGAGGCCAGGGCGTCGTCGGCGGCGCGGTCCATCTCCTCCGTGACCTCTCGCTCCACCGTCTCCAGCGTGGGCCGATCGATCCCCTCCTCCTCCAGGTACTGCTCGAACTGCCCAAGGGGGTCCCTGCGTCCCCAGTGCTCGAAGAGCTCCACCGGAAAGGTCTGACGAGCCTCGCGCTCATCGTGGGTCGCGTGGCCCCCCATGCGGAAGGTCTCGGCCACCACCATGGCCGGGCCTTCCCCGCGACGGCAACGCTCCACCGCCAGGCGGGTGGCGGCGAAGACGTCCAGGACGTTGTTCCCGTCGCAGCTCCAGGCCGGGAGCCCGTACATCTCCGGCCACCGGCGCAGGTCGCCGGGAGAGTGATGATCCGCCCGGGTCCCCAGAGCCACCTGGTTGTTCTGCAGCACGAAGACCGCCGGGACGTTCTGAACGGCGGCGAAGGTCAGCCCCTCATGGGCAGCGGCGGTCTTGCTGGCTCCGTCTCCGAGCCAGGACATCGCCACCCGGTCCTCGCCGCGATTACGGAAGGAGAGGGCGACGCCGGCCACCACGGTGATGCTGGTGCCCATGTGGCTGATGGGCTGGATGATGCCCGCGTCCAGGTCCCCGATGTGGAGGTCCCGACCGGCGCTGGGTGAGTCGGAGGTGGCCAGGTAGCCCCGGAACATGTCCGCGAGCGGCATGCCCATCATGTGCAGGGCGCCGGCATTCCGGATCATGGGGCTCACCACGTCGCGGTCCCGGTCCAGGGCGGCGACGTTGCCCACGGTGACGGCCTCTTCCCCGGTGCCGAGCCAGGCCTTGGAGATGACGCCGGTGCGGACCCAGCGCTTGAGCCCGATGTCGTGGAGACGGGTGCGGAGGAGATCCCGGTAGAGGGCCAGCAGGGCATCCTGGTCCAGCGCCGTCACGACCGCGGCCCGCTCCGGATCGTCATGGACCGCGGCGCGGTAGGCCGCGGCCAGCTCAGGGTCCGGACTCCAGTCCTGGTACTCGGGGGGGTCGAAGGCTGCGTAGCGCTTCATGGGGCCGGATTCGGCGACGGGGGCTGGGGGTCCCCACGGGACGCTCGTCCGGGCGCCCCGTGGGGCAGGGGTATAAAAAAAGAGCGGGGGAGACAGCGGATCTCAATGGCACTGAAAACCAGCCCCCCCAGGGTGGGCCATGAGAACTGCTCCACTGCTCGCCCCACTCACGGTTTGGCCACTAGGACCTCCCCGCACCACCTATATAACCCGGGTGGTGGTGCGTTGTCACTCTCAATTCGTCACGATCCGGGAATCGGCCGTCCAGGGCCCTTCCGCTCGTTCGGGTACGCCCGCACCCGAGGAAGGGCCTCGTCGGCAGGGGCGGGTCCGTTGCTCGGGCCCCGGTGGCGGGTGACATTAGCCTTCCCCCGCATTCCTCCTACCCGGCCATTCGTGCCTTCGCCCTCTCCCACACGTCGAGTTCGCCCTTCGGTCGCGCTCCGTCTCCTGGAGGTGATCCGCGAGCTCGACCACCCCGGCGAGGTCATGGAGGAAGAGGATCCTGCGGTGACCATGCCTCGTCGACTGGGGCTGAGTGGCGTCGTCGAGCGGCAGATCCAGACCTATCGCACCGACGTCAAGCGTGGGAATCGGCTGACGGACCCCGAGATCATCGATCTCTTCCGCCTGGTCATCCGGCGCCCGGACGCCTCGCAGGTCTTTCGGCGGACGGGAGAGACCCTTGCGTGGCGGGATCGGGTGGGTCGCTGGCGGAGACGGGCCCCTCGTCGGCTGGCCTATGCCCTGGCTCGACGCTGGACGGGCAAGCGGCTCAAACGGCTCTTCGGTCGGCGGGTCGGGGGATTCGGGCGAGGCCCGTTCTCGGTGGAGGGTCGGGCGCTGATCTTCACCCAGGCCGACCCGGGGGGCGACGCCTGCCACTTCCTCACCGGGTTCCTGGAAACCGGTCTTGCCCAGAGCGCCCAGCGGAAAGTGGAGCTTCGGCACTCCCTCTGTGAGAGTCGAGGCGACGCCACCTGTCGCTGGGAAGGAGAGATCCTGGACGACCCGGTGCTGGAGATGGCGGACCCGTCGGAGAGGCCGCGTCCGGGATCCGGCCGCGCGTACGACGAGGAGGGCTCCGCCGTGGTCGGGGAGAGCCCCGCAGGCCCGAGCGACGGAAACCCCACTTCGCCCGACGGGTAGCTGCGCCTCCCCGGACGTCGGATGGCGTCCGCAGCCCACCGCCCACAACCGCTCAGGAGGCCCGCATGGTCGAGCCTGGCTCGCCCGCCCCGGATTTCACCCTTCCCTCGGACACGGAGGGAGACGTCACCCTCTCCGACTTCCGAGGCCGCTCCGTCGTCCTCTACTTCTATCCGAAAGACGACACCTCCGGGTGCACCCGGCAGGCCTGTGGCATCCGCGACAGCCTCCCGCGCTTCGACGAGGTGGATGCGGTGGTTCTGGGGGTCTCCCCGGACTCGGTGGAGTCCCATGCCAAGTTCCGGGCGAAGCACGACCTGAACTTCCCCCTCCTCGCCGACGAGGATCACGAGGTCTCCCAGGCCTACGGTGTGTGGAAGGAGAAGCAGATGTACGGCAATACCTACATGGGGATCGAGCGGAGCACCTTCCTCATCGACGCCGACGGCGTGGTGCAGGAAGCATGGCGCAAGGTCCGGCCCAAGGGCCATGCCGAGAAGGCCCTCACGGCGCTGGAGGGGTAGCGGCGCCGGTCTCTTCGCTCGTGTCGGGAGTCGCTGCGAAGGGGTCGATTCAGAGGGGCAGGAGGGCCCGCAGGATCCGATAGGAGCAGAGATCCTGGACCACGAGGAGTCCCTGGTCCCTCGCCTCCCGGACCTCCGCATGGGCCACGATGCCCTCCTGCAGCCAGATCGCCGGCGCCTCGGGGCGCGCCGCGGCCTCCCGGACGACGACGCCTGCCTCCGCCGAGGGCCGGAAGACCAGCACGATGTCCGTGGGATCGGGGAAATCCGAGAGGCGGGCATACGCCGGCTTCCCCAGGATCCGGTCGGCGTGGGGATTGATGGGGACGACGTCGAAGCCCTTGGTCGCCATGTAGGCGGGGATGCGGCGGGCGATCTTCGCCGGATCCCTCGAAAGTCCCACCACGCACATGTGCCATGCCTTCTGGAAGAGGGCACGGAGCTCTTCTGCGGAAGGGTTGTCCGGATCGGAGCTCTCCGCGAGGAGGCTCCGGACTTCCTGTAGCGGATCCATGGGGAAGCGAGGATAGGAGGGGCTCCTCCGGGAGGCAACGTCGGTTGCCCACAGGGGTGGCTCCTGCCAGAATCCGACGGCTCCGGAGCGACCGCTCCTTCGCACCTTCACCCCCAGGACCGCATGGACATCGTCACCATCATCGTCGCGTTCGTGGCGCTCGCCGTGGGTTTTGCCGTGGGTCGGGCCTCGGGAGGCTCTGGCGCCGCGGCGGACGCGGAGACCCGGGCTCGCGCCGAAGCCCGCCGCCTGGAGGACCGCTTCCGCAGCCTCGCCGAGAAGGTCGGTCGCGGGCAGCTCCCGGAGGGTGCCGAGGCGGGGAGCCCGGAGGCGCTGCTCCGGGACGCCCTCCGGAGCCGGTGGGCCCCCCGCCATGAGGAGCGTCGGGCGGCGTTGCAGGAGGCCATCGGTCGGGTGAGTGCCTTCCTGGACCATCAGGTGAAGACGCCGCTGGCCGGTGCCACCGCCGAGTCCGACGCCGCCGACCTCCGGGAGCGCATCGTCCAGGCGCTGGGGAACCTCCAGGACCTGGAGTTCTTCCTGGAGGAGCCGGGATCCGAGCGAGAGGGGCAGAACGTCTCGGCGTTGGTGCAGCAGGTGACCCGGGAGTTCGCCCAGGACCAGGACGTCCTGGTCCGCCTCAAGATGAGCGGCCCGGTGCGAGCGGAGGTGAACGCCCAGAGCTTCATGGACGCCATCTACCTCCTCCTCCACAACGCCGCCCGCTTCGGCGACGGACGGGCGGTGGAGGTCGTCGTCCAGGAGGACGGGGGCCCGGTGATCCGCATCGAGGACCAGGGCGAGGGGTTCAGCGAGGACGCGCTGGCCCGGGCCTTCGACCCCTTCTACTCGACGGCGGAGGACGGTCTGGGCCTCGGGCTCCCCCATGCACGACGGGTCCTGGAATCCATGGACGGCACCCTGGAGCTGGCGAACGTGCCGGGCGGGGGTGCCCGCGTGGAGGTTCGCCTCCCCGCGCGTTAGCGCTGGGCCGAGACCCGCGCGTCGTCCGGTCGGGTCCCAGCGACCCCGGTGACCCCCACCACCACCACCGCGAGGCCCACCCATCCCAGGGGTTCCAGCCCCTGTCCCAGGAGGAGGGTGGCCAGGAGCGCCGCCACCACCGGTTCGCTGCTGGCGGCGATGCTGACGCGGCTCGCCTCCAGGCGGCCCAGGGCGTCGAAGAAGAGGTACTGGGCCACCGCCACCGTGAGGATCCCATACACCGCCAGCAGGCCCCAGGCCGCCGGCGTTCCCGGGAGGGGCACGCCGTCGAAGAGCCAGGGAACGAGGACCAGCAGGATCCCCACCGACCCCACGGTGCTCCAGGTCACCGTGGCCCTGCTCCCCCAGCGCGGCGTGGCCACCCGCCCGAAGACGGTGTAGCCGGCGTAGCCCGCCGCCGCCAGGACGCCCCACCCCACCCCTCGGCTCCCGAACTCGGTGGCGACCTCCTGAGCCCCCAGCACCGAGAGCCACACTCCGCCCACCACCAACCCCGCCAGCGCCACCCGGCGTGCGGTGGGCCACTCTCCCAGCAGCGGCCCGGCGGCCCCCACCACCAGCGCCGGGGCCAGGTAGAGGAGGGCCACGGTGGAGGGGACGCCCACTGCGTCGGTGGAAAGCTGGTAGGCGATCTGGAAGACGGCCATCACCGCGCCACCCAGTCCCAGGAGCACCAGCAGGGCCGTCCCGTCGAGGCGTGCGGGGGAGCCGGATGGTCGGGCGTCGGATCCGGTGTCTCCATCCGTGGTGGTGCGCCGGACCAGGGCCCAGGCCAGGAGGCCGGCGGCTCCGAAGAGGGGCCGGAAGAGGGCCAGCGTCTCCGGCGGGACCCCCATCCGGAAGAGGCTCACGCTGAACACTCCGGAGGAACCCCAGAGCGAAGCCGCCGCCACCACCTCCAGGACCCCGACCCACGGGGCGCCGGCATCCTCCGGCGCGGTCCGGGTCACCGGTAGCCGTACACCTGGTAGAGGAGGACGTAGACCACCAGACCCGTCACCGAGACGTAAGCCCAGATGGGGAAGGTCCAGCGGGCCAGACGGGCGTGGGCGTGGAACCGACCCTTCCAGACGAGCCAGAGGAGGCGGAGGACCAGGGGTACCACCACCACCGCCAGGATCATGTGGCTCACCAGGATGGTGAGGTAGACGATGCGGGCCGCCCCCTCGCCGGCGAACTCGTGGGTGCCGGTGAGGAAGACCCGGGTCAGGTAGAACCCGAGGAAGAGGGTGGAGGCCGCCACCGCGGTGACCATGGCCGTCCGGTGGGCGTGGGCGTTGCGGCGTCGGATGAACCAGAGGCCGACGAAGAGCGCCACGGCGCTGGTAGCGTTGAGGCTGGCGTTGACGAGGGCCAGGAGGTCTCCGAGCTGGGCGCGGTCCACCGGCTCAGGAACCCGCCGCCGGCGGGGACGCCACACGGGAGGTGCCGGCGGGGTCGTCCGTGCCCACCTCATCCGGCGTCCTGCGCGTCGCCACCCACCCCAGCGCCGTCAGGTGGGTGAGGACCACCAGGAGGGAGGCGGCCACGAGGGTGTGCAGGGAGACGGGTACCACCGCCAGCCCCGAGAGCACCGAAAGGAAGCCGAGGGCCACCTGGAAGAGCACCAGCGCCCCAGCCCAGGCCGCCCAGCTCCGCACCACCCGGGGAAGCACCCGACGGCCCGCCTGCCAGGCGAAGGCCAGCACCACGCCCGCCGCCACGACCCCCAGGACCCGGTGCCCGAAGTGGAGGGCCACCAGCCCGTTCTGCAGAGGCGGCACCACCTGTCCCAGGCAGAGCGGAGCATCGGGGCATGCCATTCCTGCGTCGGTGTGGCGGACCAGTGCGCCCACCACCGACTGCCCGTAGACCAGGAGGGCGGCACCTCCGGCCCAGCGGACGACCGTCCGACCGAAGTCCGGGGCCAGCCGATGCCGTCGGGACCAGGACGTCGCGGACGCGAGGAAGGTAGCCAGTGCCAGGAAGCCGAAGGCGAGGGTGAAGTGGGTGGTGGAAACCAGGTCCGGGAGCTCGAAGATCACCGTGAGCCCGCCGAAGACCGACTGCACCACCAGCAGGCCCATACCAGCGAGGGCCGCCCGGAACACCCACCGCGGCGCTCCCTCCCGCCGGGCCATCCAGGTCCCGGTCCCCCATAGGAGGAGGAGCCCTCCGGCCACCAGCCGGTGGAGGTGTTCCCAGAACACGCCGCCGCTCATCTCCGGCGTCCAGCTCCCGAAGCAGGTGGGCCAGTCGGGGCAGGCGAGGCTGGATTCCGTGGCGTGGACGACGCTCCCCAGGTAGAGGAGTCCCAGGGTCCAGAAGACCGAGGCGGTGAAGGCGCGACGGTGGAGCATGGGTCGGCGGATGGAGGCGGGGGGAGGGTGGGGCGGCCGAGGTGGGGGGTACCCCCGTCGCAGACCGTGGTTGCGCCCTGTGGAAGCTCTCAGACGCCCCCGCCGTCCCCGGCGTAGCGGTTATGTTGGAGCCCATGTCCGACGACGCCTCCCGACCCCGTCCCACCGAGTTCCTCCGCACCCTCTGGCCCCGGGTGCGGCACCACTCCGGTGCCCTCTGGGCCGGACTCGCCGCCCTCCTCCTGAGTACGGTCATCGGGCTGGCCTTCCCGCTGGTGGTGCGGGAGCTCCTGGACGCCGCCTTCCTGCGGGGGAGCGGGGAGCTCCTCAACGTCATCGCGCTGGGGCTCCTGGCGCTCTTCGCCGTGCAGGCCGTCCTCAACTTCGCCCAGAGCTATCTGGCCGCCTCGGTGAGCGAGCACGTCATCGCCCGCCTCCGGACGGACCTCTTCGCCCACCTGGTCCGCCAGCCGCCGGCCTTCTACGACGTCCGCCGGGTAGGCGAGCTCTCCAGCCGCCTCGCGTCCGACGCCTCGCTCATCCAGGGGGTGCTTCGGTTCGGGATCCCGGAGCTTGTGCGCCAGATCCTCTTCCTGGTGGGGGCCCTGGCGCTGGTGACGGCCACCAACCCGCGCCTCACCCTGGTGACGCTGACCGCCATCCCGGTGGCGGCGGCGGTGGGCTGGTTCTTCGGGCGGCGGGTGCGCCACCTGAGCACGGGGATCCAGGATCTTCTGGCCGACGCGGTGGCGCGGGCCGAGCAGGTCTTCACCCAGATCCGGACGGTGCAGAGCTACACCCGGGAGGGCTTCGAGGCGCGCGTCTTCGGCGATGCCATCGCGCGCACCCGGGACGAAGGGCTCCGACGCGGCGTGGCCCGGGCGTCCCTCACCGGTGCCGTCACCTTCGCCGCCTTCGGCGCCATCGTAGTGGTGCTCTGGCAGGGAGGACGCCTGGTCCTGGCTGGGGAGCTGACGCCGGGGACCCTGGTGGCCTTCCTGCTCTACGCGGTGACCATCGCCGGCGCCATCAGTTCGCTGGCGGGCTTCTACAGCAACTACCAGGAGGCTTCCGGCGCTGCCCGCCGCATCTTCGAGCTCCTGGAGGTGCCCAGGGGTCTCGCCGACCCCGACGAGCCACGCCCCCTGCCACGTCCCGTCCGGGGGCGGGTGCGGTATCAGGGGGTCTCCTTCCGCTATGGCCCCGACCTGCCGCAGGTGCTCCGGGACATCGACCTGACCCTGGAACCCGGCGAGACGGTGGCGCTCGTGGGGAGCTCCGGCGCCGGCAAGAGCACCCTGGCCTCCCTCCTCCCCCGCTTCCACGACGTGGAGAACGGGTCGGTGAGGGTGGACGGGGTGGACGTTCGGGCGGTCTCGCTGTCCGAGCTCCGGGCGGCCATCGGTCTGGTGCCCCAGGAGCCGATGCTCTTCGCCGGCACGGTGCGGGAGAACCTGGTCTACGGGAACCCCGACGCCGGCGAGGCGGAGATCCGGGAGGCGGTGGAGGCCGCTCACGCCGACGTCTTCGTGGATGAGCTGCCGAACGGGCTGGATCAGCGCGTGGGCGAGCGCGGCATCACCCTCAGCGCCGGGCAGCGCCAACGGCTGGCCATCGCCCGGGTCATGCTGAAGCGGGCCCCCATGCTGGTGCTGGACGAGGCTTCGTCCTCGCTGGACGCCGAGTCGGAGCGGCTGGTGCAGGATGCGCTGGATCACCTTATGGTGGACCGTACGACGCTGGTCATCGCCCACCGCCTGTCCACCGTGCTCCGGGCCGACCGCATCGTGGTGCTGGCCGGCGGCGAGATCGTGGACCGGGGCACCCATGCCGAACTCCTGGAGCGGAGCGAGATGTACCGCCGGCTCTACCAGCGGCAGTTCGAGGACGCCCTGGCCGGCGGCTGACCCCCGATGGCGCCACCCCCAGTTCGGAGACCCCCTTGTCCAAGAAGCACCCCCACCTCATCCGCGACGCCCTGAATCCACTGCACGGGGCGAAGGTCATGGGCCGGCTGGTGCGCCGGGCCGTCCGGTCGCCGGGAGCCGCCCCCGGGACGCTGGTGGCGCCCCCGCCGAAGGTGGAGCGCGTCCGCCTTCGTTTCTTCGACTACGAAGAGGGTCGCTGGGAGGAGAACGAGAAGGCGACGGTGGAGGAGTGCTTCGTCCTCAAGGACCTGCCCACGGTGAGCTGGATCAATGTGGACGGCCTCCACGACGTCCAGCTCATCGAGAAGATGGGCACCTACTTCGGGCTGCACCCCCTGGTCCTGGAAGACATCACCACGCCGGGGCAGCGGGCCAAGTTCGAGGAGTACGGCCGGTACCTCTATGTGGTCCTGCCCATGCTCGCGTGGGACGCGGAACGCGACGTGGTGGTGGAGGAGCAGCTCAGCCTGGTGCTGGGATCCAACTACGTCCTAACCTTCCAGGAGCGCTACGGTGACGTCTTCACCGGAGTGCGGGAGCGGATCCGCACCGACGGCTCCCGTCTGCGACAGCGGGGCCCGGACTACCTTGCCTACGCCCTCATGGACGCGGTGGTGGACCACTACTACCACGTGCTGGAGACGGTGGGGGACGCCACCGAGCGGCTGGAGGAACGGGTCCTCCTGGATCCCGCGGAGGAGACCATGAGGGAGCTCCACACCCTCAAGCGGGAGATCATGGTGGTGCGTCGCTCCATCTGGCCGCTCCGGGAGATGCTCGGGACGGTCCAACGCTCGGAGAACGAACTCCTCACCGAGCGGACGCAGCTCTTCATGCGGGACGTCTACGACAACGCGGTGCAGGTCATCGACGCCGTGGAGTCGCTGCGCGACGTCATCTCCGGCCTGGTGGACCTCTACCTCTCCACCGTCAGCTTCCGGACCAACGAGGTCATGAAGGTCCTCACCATCATGGCCAGCATCTTCATCCCCCTCACCTTCATGGCCGGGATCTACGGGATGAACTTCGAATACATGCCCGAACTCGCCTTCGAGTGGGGCTACTTCGGGCTGCTCGGCGCCATGTTCGTGGTGGGGATGGGGATGGTGCTCTACTTCCGACGGAAGGGGTGGTTGTAGGCGTCAGTCCGCCCCCACCGGCTCCCGATCCGCGGTGGGCCGACCCTCCGCCCCCCGCTCCGTGGTGGGATCCGCCCGCTCCACCTGGTCGTGGGCCGCGAGGTGTTCGGCGAGCCGCTCCTTGTAGATGCGGGTGGAGACGATTCCCTCCTCCATCCAGGCGTAGCGACCGGCCAGCATCTCCTGGGCGACGGTGTAGGTGGCCACGTCGTCGTTGTCGAAGAGGTGGTCGAAGCGATCCTGGATCCGGCGCCGGGCCTGGCGGCAGTAGAGGTCCGCCAGCGTCCGCGGGCTCCCGTCGGAGGCGTCCTTCTCCAGCATCTGGTGGGCCTTCACCGCCACCGCGGTCATGACGAAGAGCTCGGCGCCGATGTCCACCACCCGACCCAGGACGGCCTGGCGATGCTCCAGCTTGGGCCCGAAGCGGACCATGGCGTGGAAGGTGGCCCGGGCGAGCTTGCGGGAGGTGCGATCCACATAGCGGAGGTGGGGCGCCAGGGCATCGAACTCACCGTACTTGAAGCCACTGAAGCCCAGGAAGCGGGTGGGGTACCACCAGGCGTAGAAGAGCCCGGCCTGGACCAGCGCCTTGGCCTTCGCGCCCAGGGAGGCCTTGGGGTCCACCAGGTCGCCCGCCACGGAGAAGTGCTTGTCCACCGCCTCTCGGGCGATGAAGAGCCGCATGATCTCCGAGCTTCCCTCGAAGATCGTGTTGATCCGCATGTCCCGGAGCCAGCGCTCCACCGGGTAGGGAGTCTCCCCCCGACGCAGGAGGGAGTCGTGGGTCTCGTACCCGCGGCCTCCCCGGATCTGCATGGCGTCGTTCACCAGATCCCAGCCGGTCTCTGTGCCCCACAGCTTGGCGATGGCGGCCTCGAGGCGGATGTCGAAGTCGCCGGAGTCTGCCATGGCGCCGGTGAGGTCCACGACCGCCTCCAGGGCGAAGGCGTCGGCGGCCATCGTGCCCAGCATCTGCGCGACGGCGTCGTGCTTCCCCACCGGCCG
>JGI12048J13642_10128368_pt1 | contig 31680 bp, 32 predicted proteins | sample ElkSlonscriptome_16_FD_13642 | JGI IMG/M metagenome (IMG submission 13642)
CGAGTTCCTATGGTCGATCCGTTACCCCGCGGTGACTACTTTGCGCTCGTATGCCGTGGTTGGAAAAACACCGCCTCAGTCTATGCATGGACGATTCGGCAAAAAATGCCAACGATCAACGTGCCGTTGCTTCACGAAAGACAAAGAGGTCACGCTGGATTTGCAAAAAGCGTTCGAGCTGACGTTCGAGAGAGCGGCCTATGATGACACCCTTAACTATCATACCAATTTGGTGCCAAAGTTGTCTGGCACCGACCAAGCATCGATGGGAACGCTGATTGGTTAAGATGCGAGCGGTCCATTGGATGACCAGCGGCCAACTCAACATGCTGCCGAGCCTGCCCGATTTCGTTAAAGCGATTCAAAGCGGCGAAATCGATGGCTGTGTTCCGTTCTGAATGGTACTGTCGCGAGTGAACGGAAAGTCCGAAATACTAACCCTGATAATGCAAGAAATGCAGGTGTTCGCCCTTGCCCCCTTTACTTATTGTTGATGTAATGGTCCTCGTAAGTGTAACGGCAATCGTTTCCATTCAGATTTTGTAACAAGTGCGAATGGGCGTTCTTCCCAACTTTTCTTGGTAAAATGATTGGTTATCGTTTTTGGAAAATACTTGCTAATTCATGCAAGCTAATTCATGCAATGAGTTAAACATGAACATCGTCGAATCACGAAAAACCCGTCTTGTTATTCTCTTTAGGTATTGGTCTTAGTATCGGCCTGCTTACAACCACGACTGCGTTGGTTCATGGTTGCCAGTGAAGCACCTTACGAAATCTGCGTTCCCGTTGCTCCAAAGAATCCTCAGACTTTCATTGCAGACGGAAATTGTTGGTGGAATGCTACCGTCGAGTTGTGCATGAACCCAATAGGGTTGATTCCTACGTGCGTCGATTTCGTGACGCAAGAAGTGGAGGGTGGTGACTGTGTGGATTCTATCTCTCTCGCGGCCTGCACCAAAGTTGATGCCTTTGGTCAACCTATAACGGCCGAATTGACATTGGAAACTGGCGTAGAACGATGTGTTGACTTGGGTGGTCACAATTGCTCTTGCGAAGTAGTGCAGCCAAACCCTCGCATTGTTAATAACGTAGACGTAGCTGATTGTGAAAACATGGGGATTGCAAAGTAAATTGCCTTCCTTCAGGGTGTTTGCCTTTTGGGTAACGATATCTTCGAAACTAGTTTTCATTGGCGAACTGCTTAAACCGAAAGTTTGGACGATGGCATTTAAGTCAAATTACTTAGCTCTTGTTTGTGCTACAACTGGACTGACATGGCTATTGATGCCGTGTTCGGTGCAGGCAGAACCGGGTGAAGTACTGCGTGCAAAGTTTGAGAGCAAGTGGAATGAGCAACGCAATGCAATCCACACTGCGGAAGTCTCGTTTCTGGCCTTTCGTCGGTCGCCGCCTAACAATGTCAGCGAAGTTGAATTTCTACGTTTGCTGAGAAATACAGACCTTTTCAATCCACCGGCGAGAGAAGCTTTTTTCCGTACGTTAGACCCCAGTCTCCCAAAAGACCAAGCTGTCGTCACTTCGATGCATATGAAAATTAGCGGTGATAGTGAGTTACTGGAGGAGAAGCATGATGCGGGGGAGAACACAACGCTCAAACATGGTGTTGATGAGATTCGCAAAGATGACTATCGTTCGTCAGGTGCAACTCGCGCGAATGTCAACATCCTACCGCGCGGCGGGAAAGCTTGGCACTCAATCGGCCTGGGTGATCTGCGGTATCTGCCTTCACCTTTTAACGCAGCGCGTTATAGGATGGACGATTCATTAACACGTGAGCAAACAAGTAGCAAGTTTGTTATTTCTGATTACGAAAATGGCCTAAACTCCTCGTCTGAATTACTGGTAGACAACCAAAGCGGCCTCGTTTTTCGTTTCCGTGGAGAAGCGACGTTGCCTGGAAAGGACGTTCCAGAGGCAGTCAAGTTGGTTATTCAGCAAGGTCCTTTGAAATCGTTGTCAAAAGTCGTTTTTCCCACCAGCTATGTGTCTGCAATCTTTCGCCGTGGACGACTAGACATGGTCACAGCAACCATTATCCAGGAAGCGACCTTTAACTCGCCGGTTGCAGAAGCCTCGTTTGTTGTCCCGGTCGAAAAGGGTACCTTGGTGGTTGACCAACGAAAAGATCTAGAGAGTCCTGGCAGGGTTTTAGCCGACGAGAATGCAGGTGATGTCATCAAGTTTGCTGATCAAGCAGAGCAAATCTACATTCCGAAACCGATGGTCTACAATAAACCTGTTCGCAGTCCCCGCTTGGTGCTTGTGCTTACTTCCCTACTGCTCTTAGTTGGGGGCGGGGTCTATTTGTACCGAACTCGAGAGAAACGTTAAGTGCACAAGCAAAATGAGGAGCGTTTTTCAAATGGCTTTTGTCTATCGACTGGGGTCCTTGTCCTTCTATCGCTTAGTGGCTGCCTTGAAAGTCAGCTAGAACATGATCCTTTGCGGATTCATCCCCAAGGTGGACATCTATCGCGATCGATAGTACTCTCTGATAGCAATAGGTCATCGCAAGGTCTAGCCTTCACCTACGAGATTTTGCTGGATAAACGGGCTTCAGAACCAGAGCGTTTGACTCTCATCTCGAAAAGCTGCGGCTGTGCATCTGTCGCGTTAGAAGACCGTAGATTGCGAATCGGTGACACCCTAACCGTCGTGCCCGGTAAATCCGTTATCGTGAGCGTCAACATTACGCCGAGTAGCCAAGCGAATACTAAAACCGTTTCCGTGGCGTTTTCGCGGCATTCCGAGAAAACCCTATCTTTGACTGCGACGCTGGAAGTTTTTGCAGCCGCATCGCTTACGCCAAATGTACTATTTTTGGAAGTTGATTCGGACTCTGGAGATTTTCTTAGTCTGAATACAATTTTGACGTTGACATGGGAAGGCATGAAAGAAAATGCTTTTAGCTTTGAGTTGAATGATCCTGAAACAAGGATCGTAGCCGCGAAACCTTTGGGTTCGCCAACAGAAATACGAACCGGCCTTTGGCGACAGAAGTGGAGTCTCGACTTTGAAATTCCCGTTTCAATAAATTTTTCTCGGCAGCTGATCCTAAAAAGCAAAAACGTGAATGGAAGTTTGACAGACTCTACTATGCTCGTCCGTCTCATTGAATCACAACATGACGCGTCTGAAATAAGCTCAGTCGATGGTTTATTCGGCGACAAGTAGTCGCAGCTTTCTTTAGAAAATTCCCAGAGTAGTAAGCGGCTAAGGTCCTATTGCGGTTTGTCGCAATGGGACCAATGCGACCGATAGAACGAATGCGACAGCGTAACGAATGCATCGCATTTGTGAAAATCCATCCTACTTTGCGAACATCGACAAAATCTTTGGCTCGGATTCTTCTGCGGCCACGGAGCGTGAGGATTCGATCCAGCCAGTGATTTGCTCAATCTTGGTTCGCTGGACCTCTGCGGACGTGTTGCCAATCCCTCCGATGCAAATGATTGTGTCGCTCGAGGATGCTTCTTGCATGGCCCACTCGATCGCGCGGCGGTGATCGGCAACCAGCCGCATCATGGCACACTTTTTCACGCCGTCCAAAACTGCATGAGACGCCCCTAGGAAACTTTCTTTGGCCTCGGTCATGCAGCTCAAAATGGGTCGATCGGAAAACCGTTCTGCATGGCTGCCGATAATCGCCAAATGGGCTGGATCCATCGCTGGATCGATCGCCATCACACACCACAATCGACCACCTGGCTGCTTCATCAGCCGAGCGGCTCGAAGGGCAACACCGATTTGCTCGGGTGTCCGGGCAGCATCCACGATCACGTCCGCTTGCCCAAATGCCGATAAGCTCTGCATCCGACCCGGGACACTCCGCAGACCACTCAAATGCTCGACCACTTCCGACAATGGTTGGTTGAGCAGGATTCCAACCACCGCGGTTGCCGCGTGATTGAGCGCCATCGCTGCTCCGCAAAGCGGCGTTTCCATCACGACCGATAACGTTTCGTGAGTCATCATCAACGTCGACATGCCGCATTCTTGGTCGATCACTTTCGCGGTCACATCCGCGTCCGAGCGAACGCCGTAAGTCATCACCTTTGAACCGTGATTTTTGATCATCCGGAGCACACTCGGCTGGTCCGCCGAAGCAATCACCACGCCTTGCGATGGAACTCGATCAAGCACGCAAGCTAAACCGGATGGACCGAAATCGTTTTCCGTCACCGTCGAACCGGTCACGATCAACAAGTCGAACTCGATGGTGTCGTACTTACCATGCTTGGCGGCTTCGTCCGACAATTCGATCACGGCGGTCTTTGCACCTGCGTCATACGACTCGCTGAGCCACTCGACAAGGGCTCCAGCCGCCGGAACGCTCTCGGCTGAAGTCGTTTGCACAATCCCGTCACTCGAGCCGAGATCGGTTTGATAGGACGTTCTCAGCCCGATACTACGTAGAAGCTGGGCAACGAGAAGGGAGGTCGTCGTTTTGCCAGCTGAACCATAAACGCCAATGGTCAGTAGTTTGCGATCAGGCCGATCGAGTAGGCGAGATTGCAAGTCCGCCATCGTCAATTCGACATCGCCAACGATGCACTGGGGAATCGGGCAGGGCAAGATTTGTTCGGTGAGAATGCCTGCGGCACCTCGAGCGAGAGCGTCAGCGATGAGCTGGCTCGGGCAATCTTTCCCAATTCGATAAACCACCAACTGACCTGGCTTGGCCGCAGCAGCGTTTTCGGCGATCGAGTGGAAGGAGACGTCTTCGCCAGAGAAAAAGCGAGCGTGAGCGAGTAGGCTGCGTAGTGATCGAAGGGCGGGCTGAGAAGATTCCGCGTTGGTGGCCGGTTCGTTAGATCGTTCGTTAGATCGTTCGTTAGATCGTTCGTTAGATCGTTCGTCGGATGGAGAAGCACTTGAAAGGGTAGAAGTGCTGAAACGAACGGAAGAAGCGTTTACGGCATGACGCATGATGATGGCCTCCCTGCACATCGCGATTTCGAAATCCTTTTCGGCAAATCCTTTGCCGACGGCGACAAGCAAAATCCTATTGCCCGACCGGTGAAACCGAATTGTCACCATTCCTTCCAATAGGTCAAGGGGAAAAATTCACGCCCTTAATGCTAGCAAAGGTAAAGTCGCTCTGCTCTCCGAGGCTGTGGATTTTTGTAGCGGAAGTTGTCAAGCGAATTGCCAATCAATTCACAGTCATCCCGAGCGGATGGCGTCTTTCACGCCAGTGACGAAAGACGGGGCGAGCCAATCGGTAGACGCCATCAGGTCGGAGAGCTGAGCGACAATGGCGTTCCGTTTCTCGCGATCTTGGCAAATTGTCGATGCGAGGCTTCTCGCTGATCGACGCAACTTACCGGAGCGAAATTCCTGCATCTTTGAGCATCATTTGAAGATCCTCCCATGCTGCTTTCTTTGCTGCAGGATTTCTCAGCAAGTACGCCGGATGGTAGGTCGCCACGACTTTCGAATCGAAATAGCTGTGGAACTTTCCCCGCAGTTTCCCGATCGGTAATTTCGATCTCAAGAGTGCTTGTGTGCCCACTGCGCCGAGGCAAACGATGTACTCGGGGCGGATGATTTCTAACTGACTTTCGAAATAAGATCGGCAATTCTCGACTTCATCGGGCTCGGGATTGCGATTGCCGGGTGGACGACATTTGACGGTATTGAGAATGTAGACCTCGTCGCGCGTCAACTTGCACGCCCCAATCATTTTGGTCAGCAATTGGCCTGCTTTTCCCACAAACGGGCGCCCTGTCCTGTCTTCGTCGGCACCGGGACCTTCACCAAAAAACACGAATCTCGATTGCGGATTTCCTTCCCCAAAAACGGTGTGATTTCGGCAAGAAACCAGTTCTGGACACTTGGTACATGCGGCAACGGTGTTTGCCAGCATTTCCAATTGAGCCGTTCGCTCTACCCCAGGAAGTGGTTCGCCAGGGTAGGGCTTGGCGACTTGGCCAAGCGTGAAAGCGGGAGGGGCTGGGGCCGGTTTTGCGTGAGATAGCTTGTCAGGGCTGGGCGTCTTGTCAGGGCTGGGCTTTTCGGCCGCCGATTTTGCGGCGACCTTCTTTTCCGCCAATGCGGCGACTCGAATCGATGGTGCGAACCGCTGTTTTAGTTCGGTCACCCGGTCGGCGTTGGGTTTAGGCAGAAATGCCACGCCAGATCGATTCAGATGTTCCGCCAATGCCGCTGCTTGCAGCAGCGTATTGTCGCGATCGAGATCGCCCGTTTGTTGGGGATTGGAAGAGGCAGCGTCAACCATGGTGAAGCTAATACGTATGCGAGATAGAACCGACTCAATAATAGTGGATCCAATCGGCCTTCGAAACCGTCTAGCCAGTCGTTCCGTCTCTCTGAGTCGGATGATTTGAGACCGCGGATTGCTGAGATCCGTTGTGTCTGGGGCTATTTGTTTTACCTTGGGCTGAATACGATCATACTTGCAAGTCTGTTTTCACACATTTCCTCTACAAGTTCATTTCCATGCCGGTTCCTCGCGTTGCTATTGTTGGCCGACCCAATGTCGGAAAAAGCAGTCTTTTTAATTGGATCGCTCGTCGTCGTTTAGCCATCGTCGACGATTACGAGGGAGTGACTCGCGATCGGATGATGACACTGATCGAAACCGATGACCGCTTCTTTGAGCTGATCGATACAGGTGGCATGGGCGTTGAGGATGCAGACAACTTGACCGCGGACGTTCGTCACCAGATTGAGATGGCTTTGCATGTTGCCGACGTCATCGTCTTGGTCGTCGACGTCCAAGCTGGCGTGATGCCGCTCGACGAAGAGGTATCCGAACGGTTGCGGACGATCGAAAAACCTGTGATTTTGGTCGCAAACAAGGCGGATCAGGGGCATCAGGATGATTTGGCCGCCGATTTTCAAAGGCTTGGACGCGGACGCTTGGTGTGCGTCAGTACCACCCAAAACCGTAACCGCGATGAGTTACTCGAGCTAATCGTCGACCGATTGCCCGAGCCGACCGAAGATGAAGACACTTCCGATCCAGAAATGAAAATCGCGATCGTGGGCCGCCGAAACGTCGGGAAAAGCACGTTTGTCAATACGCTCAGCGAGGATGATCGAATGATTGTCAGCGAGGTGCCGGGAACGACTCGCGATAGTGTCGACGTTCTGTTTGAGATGGACGACCAAAAATTCATGGCGATCGATACGCCGGGACTACGGAAGCGAAAGAGCCAACGGACGGATTTGGAGTATTACGGCATGCACCGGGCCCAGCGCAGCATTCGCCGAGCCGACGTGGTGCTGGTATTCTTCGACGCGGCGGAAACCGTCAGCAAAGTCGACAAGCAATTGATCGGGTATGTGATGGAGCACCACAAGCCGCTCATTTTTGTGATCAATAAATGGGACCAATATCACGGAAAAGTCCCCACCGACCGCTGGGTCCACTACATTCGAGCTCAATTTCCCTCGTTGGCTTACGCACCGATCGCCTTTATTACGGGACAAACCGGCAAAAACTGCAAGACACTGCTCAATCACGCCGCCATGCTGTTCAAGCAATCACGCGAGCGTGTCTCGACCGGCGTATTGAACCGGGTCATTCGAGCGGCGGTCGATAGCCATCCGGCACCGATGTATCAAAATCGCCGGCCTAAGATCTTTTTTGCCACGCAAGTCGCCACGGAGCCGCCGACGGTTGTATTGATGTGCACCGAGCCCAAAGCGTTTGGAAACGACTACAAGCGTTACTTGCTGAACGTGCTGCGGGATCATTTGCCGTATGGGGAAGTGCCAATCAAGTTGTACTTGCACAAACGCCACCGCGAAGGAGACGAGCAGGAAAAGGCATAGCCATCCGCTCGGAGAATGTCGCTCCGCTCTCCGGACTTCGATTGTATTACTGAGTGAAACAACCTCCCCCGGCGAATGCAAGTTGCTGCCGGGGTTCTGGATGAGCGAATTGCCAAAAAATGAGGCAAAACCCAAGGATAAACGCAAAGACATCGGCGAAGCTCACCGTTAGGGCGGGCAAAGCCAATAACTTTTCATTTGACTTACTTGATTGATAGAAATCGTTTAAGAATCGGGCGCGTTTGAGTTTGTCTAATGAGATGGACTTCATCGCCCGACTCTTAAACGGTTTCTAACACGCAATCGGGCTTAGGATTCGCTCGATCGGTACAGCACGGTAATTCCATCGAGGCAGGACTGCATCAAACGGAAGGCTCATCTGCTCTCGAAATGCTTCGCTCGCTTTACGTCCAGTCGCATGAAATGGGTGCCAGGGAGATCGCCCTATTCGATCCTTCGAGGCAGATATTATCACCATGCCGCCCTTAGGAAAAGTCGACAGTGTTTGATCCATGGAGACTAACGTCCTAAGAACATTTTGTATCGAGACGGACGTCTGGTTCCACTGGACTGCGAGGTCGCTTGTTTTGCGGATGCCGCTTTTGATCTGAGCTTTTTTCTGAATCATCTTTTTCTGAAGAGCCTCTATCATGCTCCGAATCGGTTGCCATTTGACGACATGGTTTCGGCGGCGCGCAGTGGTGATTGTAAGGGAAACGGTGAGCAGGCCGACGAGGTTGAGAGTCGCTCGGCGAACTTGCTTCCAATGCGGATGCTGGCTCGGCGACACGACCATTTTTCCACGGGTATTTGCCAAGCGATTCCAAATGCCGTAATATCGGTTAGCGGTTTGGTAACCGAAGGTTGTTTAAGAATCGCAGGATTGAGACTCAGGATATAGTCCATTACGCATTTAGTCCGTTACCCGAGGGAGTTGGAAAGATGACACGCATTCCTTTAAGTCAAGCCGATGAGGAAGCTCGTTTGAAAATCGAGCGATTGGATTTAAGTATTGCCGAGATGGGGTTATCGGTACGAACCACAAACTGTTTGGAAGAGACGGGTATTTTGACCGTCCGTGATCTGCTTCAAGCGACGCCAAAGAAATTGATGAACATCAGCAATTTTGGCGAAAAAACGCTGGAGGAAGTCTACGAGGCCCTGGAGGCTTTGGGGTTCTATCGTCCGGGTCGCAAAACGACGTCGGCTTAGTTTTACGATGCCCCGATTCCCCAAGCCTTGGACTAAAAAGCGGGGCAAACGTCAAAGTGGCTACGCCCTTGGCGGTATCGCTGGCGAAGCGGTGTTTTACGCTTCGCTTTTTTTCGTTGGCGTATTCGCCTTGTCGACCGTGCTGATCGCTTGGTTTGTCCCCGAGCGAGCACTGAATGTCTCTTCGCAAACGCTTTCGAGTTCCCTCAGCTACTGGGTCTTTGGGGTTTTGTCGATTGCGTTGATCCTCAGCGGCGTCGGCGGATTGCTATACCGATTGTCGGCGATTTCGACCAGCCATGAACGTCGCTTGTCGGGACAAAGTATTCTCGGGCCCGGTGCGGATGCAGAATCAAAATTGCCGAGTATTCCGCAAGGCCGGATGTTGACCGACAGTCCGGGGGAGCGGTTAACGTATCGTTTGGCGATGCAAAAACCAGAAAATTCGGGGATTTTCGGGGCGGCTCTCTTGGCTCTACTTTGGAGCACGGTGTGGTTCGTTTTGTTGGCCGTCGTCGTGTCGGGGTTCTTTTACAATCGGCCCCGTTACATTTTAACATTTTTGCTCATCCCGCTCGGTGGTATTGCCTATTGGGCGTTCCGATCGTTCATTGTTCAGCTTCGGCGAATTGCTGGAATTGGTGCGACAATCGTTGAAATCGGCGACCATCCGCTGATGCCGGGCGAGTCCTACCGAGTGTATATTTGCCAAATGGGACGTTTACGGCTAAGAAGAATGAAAATAATCTTGTGTTGTGAAGAACAGACGTTTTACCGCCAAGGAACGGACGTTCGCGTAGAAAAACACGAGGCTTTTACGCAAGTAATTTTAAATCAACGCGATGTGGTCCTTGACCCGCAGGCTCCTTGGGAACAACAATTAAGCTTCGATCTTCCTGAGAACATCATGCATTCGTTTGTCGGTTCTCATAATGCGATTCGCTGGAAGATCATCGTATCAGGAGAATCACGACCTTGGCCATCGTTTTGCCGAAGTTTTCCCGTTATCGTTCATCCTCCCGGGTTGCCTCCGAATCGCAGCCCGCGTTGAACGTTTCGTTATGCCGTGAAGACGGGACGTACGAAGCAGGAGAGCAACTCAAGGCTAAGTGGCGAATTAGCCGCGTTTCGCTCGAACAACTGCAAGGCCTTGAAGTTTCGGTGTTGTGGCATACCGAGGGCAAAGGTGACGAAGATCTGCACGTCCACCATTTCTATCGCCTCGGTGAAGCAGAGCTGCAAGAGCTGGGGATTGACGATTTGCAAGCGATTTCTTGCAAGTTGCCTCTCTCTCCTCTCAGTTATCACGGTCATTTGATCCACTTGCGTTGGTGCATTCGACTAAGGCTGTTCGTTGAAGGACGACGAGAAATCGTTGCGGAGCAGCCGTTTCACTTGGTGTCTTGCCGAGGCGGAATAGCCTCGAATCTGACACATCGGTCTCCGTCGCAATAGTTGGCAATTGTTGGGGTGAATGGCTTAGTATCGAACCCGTTTTGCACGCGTTTCGTTCGTCCTGGAGCGATCCCCTACCAATTCGACTCGTTCGATGTAGCGGGGAATCCAGAGGGTTCGTCGGACCTAGCTCAAATGAGCACGCAAGTCTCCGAAACGCGGCATAGCGTCATCGTGGGGCCGCATGGCAGCGGGAAATCGACCTTGTTGCAAACGTTGCGACCGCACTTGCAAGCGGCTTTTTGCGACCTTCTCGAAGTACGTCTGATTGCATCGCAGCCGCAGCGGAGAATGGTTTTCGAGGCGTCCGAGAGACTCCATGCCGGTGGATTGTTCGTGGTCGACGGGATGGAACAACTCGCCTCTTGGCAGCGGGTATGGCTGTTTTGGCATTCCATACGCCGCAATTATTCAATTTTGGCCACCGCTCATCGCCCACTGCGAGGTTTTGCGACGCTTCGAAATACGGCGTTGTCAGCCGAGAAAATACGACAACTCACCGAGCAGCGAATCGCTGCGATGCCCGATGACACCAAAAACTTGATCCTAAACGAGCTGTCCAAGAGGTCGCTCGGACCCGAAACCAATTTGCGGGAATTGTGGTTCGACCTATACGACATTGCCGAACGAATGATTGCCTTGGAACGCTCGGGGTGATAATCTATGGCTGTCCCGAGGCGGGCTACGCAGTGGGCACCTTTCCATCCGTTTTCACTTGTCATATTTGAAAGTAACCCATGTCGGCTATCACGACCCAAACCAACAGCGAAATCTTGCTGGTTGGCTTCACGGATAGTAAAATTCTCGATTCACAACGAATTGAACAAGTTGGACGCGAATTACAGGCTGCGGTCCCGCAAGCGGTCCACAAAAAGATGCTGCTCGTTTTCCGTGGTGTCTCCTTCATGTCCTCGGCAATGATCACCAAGTTGGTGATGCTCAACAAGGGCTGCAAAGCTCAAGGCGTGACGTTGAAGTTTTGCGAGGTTTCGCCCAATGTCATGGAAGTTTTCAAGATCACCAAATTGAATAAGATTTTCGATATCCAAGATAGCGAAGAGAAAGCGGTCGCCAGCTTCGACAAAAAGGGTTGGTTCGGCTAAGTCGATGGACAACGACGACAAGTTGACCGAACTGGTTGAGAACGCATGCGCAGCGATAGGCCATGAAATTCATGATTCCGTGCTGCCGCTTCTGTTCGGAGCCTCGGCGATACTGCATCGAGAAATCGAGCGGGCAAGCAACGAGCGACCTGATATTGAACCATTAGAAAAGGCGACCGCTTGGGTGGATGACGCGATGCGGATTGGCCGCAGCATTCTCAGCTTGACCCATTCACCTGGCTTCGACTCGGATGTCAATACCGTCTCTTGGGACCAACACGTCCAATCGAGCCTGGAGCGAATTTTAGATGCGGGCGCTCATTCGCTATGGACGTTGAAAATCGATGTCTCCGACGACGCGAAAACGATTGCCGCACCGGTCGCGACTGCCGCCTTTCGAATCTCGGTCGAAGCGGTTCGCAACGCGATCCGCCACGGCAAAGCGACAGAGGTTCAGATTACCGCGTCAGTGGAGAACAATGCGTTGCACCTGAGCATCGGTGACAACGGCAGCGGGTTTGACGTTCACGCCATTTCCCAGGATCGGTTTGGTATCCGTACGATGAGAGGGCGAGCGGAGTTGGTTGGCGGAACCCTTCGTTTGCAGTCACAGCCTTTGGCTCCGACAACGGTTTATTTCGATTGTCAGTTAAACTAGCAATCGTTGGTGGCAAATCCGTGTCGCTATCTAATGGCTTTAGCCGATTCACGCGTTGCTTCGAACGGCTAAAGCCTGGACCCCAACTTGCCGGATTAGGACTTCGTGGTCGAGTTCATGTCCTTGAGCGACTTCCCTAGCCGTTTTCGGCTGTTGTTTGTCGTTCGCGATCGTGTTGTCGTTTTGCTGGTTTCACCATCACCGACCAACAGTGCGGCGACGTTGGGGTGTAACTCATCGGTGTCGGTAGGCGTTCCGATCTGTTCAACCGCATCGCTGACGCCTAGCAGCACCGATTGGCGAACTCCGTCGCGAAGCCATTCAAAAAAATTGACGTTCATTGTCTCTCTCCGTTTTTGTTTTTGTTCCTGCTAGACTCATTCCGAACGAGCCGAGCCAACCTTCGTGTTGCTTGTAGGCAACCGAAGAGGCTGGTGTCCAGAGCGGATTAACCACTTGAAAGATCCAATTGTCCGCCTGTGGAAGAGGTGTGGTGCGATTGGCTGTAAACTTGGTTTGCCTGTTTTGCTCCATCACTACGCAAAATTTCCGCTTCGATGCGACTTCGGCTTTGTTCGAGTTGACGCTCGCAATCAGCCTCCATCTCCATCAAGTCAACCAGCATTTTTTCGCACATCTCATGTTGGCGTCGGCAATCGCTGCGCAGAGATTGGTTCACCCATTGTCTCGTTTCGGGATCGTCTTGAATCGCTTGATGCAATTGCTTGGAATAGAGATTCAAACGTTCGAGCGGTTGTTGTTTTTCGGCCAACAGGTGCATCAGCTCATTCATGCGGCCTGCTTCGACCGCCGATTTTTGCTGGTGGGTCATTTGCATTAGCCATGTCAATACTTCGTACCTTTGCGCCACCAGACTTGATACTTCGGTTCCATTCATGATACGTTTAACCTTAAGTTTGGTTTGCCATGTCATCGGGGGCTTGAATGCCCGACTTCATCCAAGCGATCAATTGTTCCCATCCTTCGCGGTCATAGCGAGTTGTCTTGGCGAATTCGTCATCGAATGATTGGGGAATTCGTTGGAGGACCGCTTCGGCTTGCCGAATCATCAGATCGGCTTCGTGGGATCGTCCGAGGGATCGCGCGCAACTGATTTGTCCTAGAATCGCTTCGAGTGCGGTCGGTTCGTTCATATAGCGAAGGGCGACGGTTCGATACGCCATCGCCGCTTCTTCATACCGCTGGAGTTCTTTGAGCGTATCGGCTTCGGACATGAAGCAGTTGCGTAGCATTGCGATGGAATCGTCAGCTAAACTTCGTTCGTCTTCTCGAATCAGAAGTTTGTCTTTGAGGTTTCGAAAACCATCGAGGGCCATTTCGAGTTCCGTGTTCACCTTGTTTCGAAGGGAACGGCGTGCCGCATCGAGGATATCGGGCATCTTGGATTCGAGCCGCGGCCACTCAGCGGCCAGGACATGACTTCGAGCGGCCAGGTACGCGGCGGTTTCGGCTCGTCGCCGTGGCCAATAACGTTCGGCGGCTTCGTCGAGTCGACGAATGGCACTGACCAGGATCGGTTGATTGGCCTTCAACCATTCCATACGTTCAGCGGGGTCGGCGTGTTCGGCTTTGAGATGGTTTTCATAGGCCTTTTGGTAGAGTAGTTCGGCCAGTGTGAACAGCGAATCTCGCCATGCTGGGCTTTGCGGGGTCAATTCACCATCTTGCAAATTATCCATCAAGTATTGACGAGCCATGGGAAGGTTTCCTTGTTCACCATAGGCCATCGCCAACAGCAAACGAGCGTCGTACCGAAGCGGGTCTCGTTCGAATTCGGCAACGCATGTTTCGAGTGAATCAATCGCTTCGGCCGCTTTGTTGTCGGCTAGTAGTGCTCGTCCGAAGGCAACGAGGCCTCGCGGTTGTCGGCGACGTTCTTCGTACCGGAGATAGGGACGCAGCAGGCGAACACTTCGTTCAAAATGGCGACCTTGTTGATACGCATCGATTGCCGACCACTGCGTTGGCAAAAAGCGTTCGGTATCAAAATCGAGTTCGGCGGCTCGGGAAAATGCGTCACCTGCCGCACGAAAACGTTGGCGTGCGAGCGACGAAGCGGCGGGCGAAACGTCACCTCCGATACGGGTCCCTTTCTCAAGCGTGTGGATCGCCCAGGCCTGGTAGCTCATTCCTTCCTGCATCAATGCTTCACTCGGTAGAAATACGGGTGTCAGAGTTCTTGACATGTCAATCGCGGCTTCGTAATCGCCATGTTCACGAACGATTTCAAGAGCGACGACAATTCGACGCTGAAAGTCCTTGAAAGAGATCAAACTCGCATCAAAGCCATGCGAATCGCCGATCTCACGAATCACAAAGCGAAGTGCTTGAAGCATTTCGACCCTGCGGTTTAGCTTTGCCAACAGCTCAATCTCCTCTAAACCACCGAGAATCGCTTCGGCACCAAACGGGCGTTGTTGTCGCACAGCCGTTAATAGATTCAGCGCTCGGTCGTACAAGCCTTGGCAAATCAACGCGCGAGCTGCCCAAAGCTGAGTCTTGGCTACCGTGTCGGGTAGGCCTTCGCGCAGGATTTCGCCAAAGTCCGCCATCGTGTCCGCCAGAAACGCAATGACGGCTTGACGATCTTCGTGCTCATCCGATGGTTCTCGGCCAAAACGCTCGATCGCTCGGCGAACTTGAACCACGCCAATTCCTAGCTTGATTTGTTCTGCATAGTCGGGTGCGAGGACCGCTGATTGCGAACGGGTGACGAGCGGTTTCTGCAGCATCGAGCGAGCGAGCGATTCGGCTTCCTCATAGTGGCCCAGTTGGCCCAGTGTGTCCAGGCGGATCAATTCGCCTTCGTGACGGGCCGCTTCACTGAGTGTTTCATCGCTCAAATAGAGCTCAATCGTTCTCAGTGCCGAGTCAGCTAAGGGTTGAGCTGAATTTAACTGGGACCGCGTTAGCATCGGTAGCAGCGACCGTCGCAAGGTTGGGGCGCGATCGATCGCTTGTTTGAGAACAGGGACCGCTTTATCATATTCGCCCAGCTTATAATAGGCTTCGCCCAGAAACCGATTGCCTTCGACTTCTCGTCCTAAGGGGAAGCCTTCCGAAGCGACCTTTTCGAATAGCGGTAGAGCTTGGGAAAGCCATTGCCGTTTCGTTCGCGGTATATCGCTTTGCTGTGCGCGGGCAACGTATCCAACGGCCACCAAAAAGTCTCGTTGCTTTCGAAGCTCCATCTCGTCGACTCGTTCGACACTGCGAGCCAATTCGCCAGCTAAAACCAAGTTGCCTTCGACATATTGGCGAGAAGCGATCTTCAGGGTTTCGTTGGGATCGGGTGGAGTAATGCCCCACCAAGCCGAAAAAATCGCACCAAGCCCGACGACCGCGACTGCGGCTGCGGACAACATCAACGTCATCGTCACCCGATCACGCGGACGGTGCCGAGCGGCTATGTTTTCCGAATCGTCTCGTTTTGGGTTCTTTTTTTCAGCCATGTTGAGTCAAGCATTACCGAAAACCGACTTGATACGTCAAGCAAGATCCCAAAATCGCGGCTATTGCAATTTTGGATTATTGAGGTGGCGGGTGGCGTCGCGACTGTTTTTTTTAGCTAGATTTCGCGTCAAGGCTTCGCCCAAATCGACGTTGGATTGGTTTGCCAAACAGAGGATGACAAACAGGACGTCCGCCAACTCGTCACCCAAGTCACCGAGATCTTCCCCTGCTTTGGTCGATTGCTCCCCACAAGTTCTCGACAGGATGCGCGCAACTTCGCCAACTTCCTCAACCAGTTGGGCGAAATTTGTCATGGGGTCAAAATATCGAACGCCAACGGTTTCAATCCAATGATCGACTCGTTCTTGAGCCTGGCGAATCGTCAAATTCGATGCGTTTTCTGAGGCGGTTTTTTTGAGTGGCATAATGGTGATCAAACCAACAAACGAGTCAAATGAGCCGAAAAAGTCTTCGATTGCCAGCCTCCGTCAAACTTTACATCTGGCTTGACACCTTCGCGAATGTATACTGACATTTCCTTTCAATGCATTCCTGTCGACTTTTTTCATTAGCAAGTTTACCGGTAGCAAAGTTGACCTAGCTGCGTCAATCCGATCGGAAAGTGTACTTATTTGATGATTCGAGTCGCTCGGCCGCAAAGAATCTCTTCGTATATGGATCGGATGATGCCATGATGTAGTGAGACGAAAAGACGCTTGTTGCTTCGATGTTTGCAACAATCATTTCCCTTTCCCTTTCATTGTTGAGCGATCTTTGAATTCCATTCCTGCAGCTAAAATGGTTGGCAATCAGCCTCAACAATCTGAGAAATTGGACCACGACACCTTGTACTTGGAGGACATGAGTATCGGCGACCGATGGTTCAGTCCCTGGCGTGATATCTCGGCTGACGATGTAGCGGAATTCGCCGTATTGACAGGTGATAATGATCCGCTCCACAGTGATGATGCGTTGCGTTCGCCGTTTGGTGAACCGATCGCCCACGGCTTACTAGGTCTAAGTGTGTTAGCGGGGCTAAGTAGCAGACACCCCAATGCGGCGACGCTTGCACTTGTCGGTATTTCCGATTGGCAGTTCGAATCGCCAATTTTCTTCGGTGATCGTGTTCATGTCTGCACCGAAGTCGAACAGATTCAACAACATGGGCGTCGTAGTGGGAGAGTGACATGGATTCGTCAATTGATCAATCAAAACGGCAAAGTCGTCCAGCGAGGTCGTTTCGTCACCTTGGTCGCGACACGATTGAGGGTTCGGCATCCATCCGGTCGTAATCCATCCAAGTCGCTACCGGCGCGGTAAACCGTAGCCGAGTCTCTCGTTTTAATGGGTGAAACCACGCCGCCACAAAACTCTTAACGAGTTCCGCTAAATAAATTCACCGTCTCGAAGAGATACTGGTACGACTACCGAAATTGGTAAGCTGGATTGGCGATGTCAAAGTCGGTCTCGTCAAGCCCGACGTTCACTTTGACATTGAGGTACGTGTATTCTTCCTCTAAGACCGGTGGTCCACCTTCGGTAGTCGGCCAAGACCACGATTCGTAGCGAATGGGGATGTTGAGAGATTGGTCGAAATAGACCCGCGCGATATGAAAATCAAAGCAAGCTCTCTTTTCTTGGTGAACCACTTGTAGCATCGTGCACGCGGTATCGCGAATCTTTGCATTTGAAAAGAACTGCACGTCGCACTCTCCTTGTTGGCGGTCTCGCATCCCTGTTTCGATCAACTTGACCAACAAATTCTCAATACCGATGTCGGTAATCGGATGTCGTTGACCGCGCATCGCCAAGTAGCCGTTAGGATCCAAGTTGACGTTGATCATCCCCTTCAATCCAGATTCATGAGCGACCATGTTTCCGTTGTTGCGGCCTTCGACCCAAATCACTTCTCGACCCTTTACCGAAGCGGGAGCGAGGAAATTCAGATAAACCGAGAAGGGAGTTGTCATTCGCCCGGTTTGCGTTTTCCGATTGCGAATCTTTACGTTTGCATATTGAAGGCCCGGCAAAACGCCATCGACACGGCATCGCTTGACAAACACGGCTTCATAATCGTGAATGTTCTCACGCAGGTTTTGCAGGCTGGCGTTTGCCATTCGGAGTGCCGGATCGAGCGAATGTTCGCGGTCGTTCTCGGCAACCGGCGGGCGATTTACCTTGCTGGAAACCGCAATCGCCCTCTGAGCAAAGGTCTGTTGGGAGGCCAGACCGACGAGGATTAACAAAACGACAGCAGATCTTTTCATCACATTCTTCTCGGACAGTTTGGGGTAAGAGATAGGCCAGGGCGAACAGCGGTGAGAGCGGAGATTAGAGAATCATCTCGAAAAGATCCAGTGCGATTGCCGTTGCTTCTCGGCTCAGAATCAGCCTAAAAGATCGATCATGAGTGCGAGTTTGTATCTATCGTGTTTGTGGCCGGGGTTGCCCGAGATTTGGTGGCGCGGCCGATTGACATCGCTACCGCTGGCGATTGCGTTCGCCGCTGCGCTGAATTTATTCCTGATTTGCGGTTGGGTTTATCCCAACTGGTTTTCGGGGGGGCTGTTTTGGCTTGGAACGCTATTCGCCACCGTGATTTGGCTGTTCTATGTGATCCAGGGACTACGGGGGTTGCCTGAACTGATCAACCCACGCACCGTTAGCGACCAGCCCGATCGATTCGGCGAAGCCCATCAGGCATATTTGAAAGGCGAATGGAAATTAGCAGAAAAACTTCTCAACGGAGTGCTGGCGATTGAACCGCGAGATCCACCAGCGCTCATCATGCTTTGTTCGGTTTACCGGCATCAATCCCGCTTGGATGCGGCGGAGATCTTGCTCGAAGAAATTGGCCGTTTAGAAGTTGCGGATGCTTGGTGGATCGAGATCGATGCTGAACGGCGGCGACTACGACGGGAAATTGCCGAAAAGTTGGAATCGACCAGTGAGTCAGCTACTGCCGATTTGACAGTTTCACGGGCCGCTGCGGCATAGAAATCCAACGGGGAGAATGATTACTAGCATAGCGAAGGCGATGATGGATGGGATGAAATTGCTAAAAAATCTATTTTTATTTTTTTCGGTTTGGTTGGCATAACGTTGAATTGGCGGCCCTTGTGGAAGGCCGGTCGAGGGGCGAAACGGTGGGGCCAGCCGCACCACACCTATCCTTGTTTTTGACCTGATCGCTAGAATAGGATTCAGAGACAACTTTTTTGCGTTGGATTGGTGTCAATTCATCGTAATCATTGGTGCGTCGATTGATGTGGCGTACCGTTTGCTAATCTTGATGATTCGCGATAACGGTTCGCCAGTCTGACAGCCTGCGTAACGAGATAATAATATGTACGAAAGATTTACAGACCGTGCCCGAAAAGTCATGCAGTTGGCTAATCAAGAGGCACAGCGTTTCAACCATGAATACATTGGAACCGAGCACATCTTGCTGGGCCTCGTGAAAGAGGGCAGTGGTGTAGCTGCAAACGTGCTCAAAAACCTTGAAGTCGATCTACGCAAGATCCGGCTGGAGGTTGAGAAATTGGTGCAAAGCGGTCCTGAGATGGTCACCGTGGGCAAATTGCCGCAAACTCCGAGAGCCAAGAAAGTCATCGAGTACTCGATGGAAGAAGCTCGCAATTTGAACCACAGCTATGTGGGCACCGAGCACATTCTGCTCGGCTTGCTTCGCGAACAGGAGGGCGTTGCGGCTCAAGTTTTGATGAACCTAGGCTTGAAGCTCGAAGATGTCCGCGAAGAGGTCTTGAATCTACTCGGCCACGGGCTCGAAGGTGCCGAGGTTGGTGAGCGTGGCGGTCGTAGTAGCGATGGCGACAGCGGTGGAAGCCCATCGGGGAAAAGCGGCAAAAGCAAGACGCCAGCCCTGGATAGCTTTGGTCGCGATTTGACCGAATTGGCTCGCAAGGGTGAGCTCGATCCGGTCATCGGACGCGAACGTGAAATCGAGCGTGCTATCCAAGTTCTTTGCCGCCGAACAAAAAACAATCCTGTTCTTCTCGGCGAAGCTGGCGTCGGCAAAACGGCGATTATCGAAGGCTTTGCTCAACAGGTCATTTCGGGCGAAGTTCCCGAAATCTTAGCGGACAAACGAATTGTCGTACTCGATTTAGCGATGATGGTCGCTGGAACAAAGTATCGTGGTCAATTCGAAGAACGTATCAAAGCGGTGATGACGGAAGTCCGACGTGTCAAGAACACGATTCTGTTCATCGACGAGCTGCACACGTTGGTCGGTGCGGGTGGCGCCGAAGGCGCGATCGATGCGGCGAACGTGTTGAAGCCCGCGCTCTCACGAGGCGAGATCCAATGTATCGGTGCGACGACGCTCGACGAATATCGCAAGTACATTGAAAAGGACAATGCGTTGGCTCGTCGTTTCCAAGAGATTATCGTCGAACCGACCGGAAAAGCGGAAACGATTGAAATTTTGAAGGGGCTTCGCGAACGCTACGAAGAGCATCACCGCGTCCAATTTACGGATGACGCCATCGTTGCCGCCGTCGAAATGAGCGAACGATACATCACCGCCCGCTGCTTGCCCGATAAGGCGATCGATGTGATCGACGAAGCGGGAGCGCGGGTGCGGCTTCGCACCATGACTCGTCCACCCGATTTGAAAGAGATCGACGAGGAAGTCGAAAAACTGAACAAGGAAAAAGAGGACGCGGTCGCCAATCAAGACTTTGAAAAGGCAGCCAACCTGCGTGATCAGGCCGAAAAACTTCGTAAAAAGAAAGACCAAATCACTCAAGAATGGCGAGAAAAAAGTCAGCAAACCGATGGCGTTGTCGATGAAGAGATCATCGCCGAAGTGGTCAGCAAAATGACCGGCATCCCGCTCACCCGCTTGTCGACCGAAGACAGTATGCGGTTGATGAAGATGGAGGAAGAACTACACAAGCGAGTCGTCAGCCAACAGCAAGCGGTCACCGCCGTTGCGAAAGCGGTTCGCCGTAGCCGTAGCGGACTCAAAGATCCAAAACGTCCAACGGGCTCGTTTATCTTCGCCGGTCCGACCGGGGTTGGTAAGACATTGCTCGCCAAGGCGCTTGCGGAGTACATGTTCGGTGACGCTGATGCTCTCGTGCATATCGACATGAGCGAGTACATGGAGAAGCATAACGTCAGTCGTTTGATCGGTGCGCCTCCTGGGTTCGTCGGCTACGAAGAAGGGGGCCAGTTGACAGAGAAAATTCGTCGCCGTCCTTACGCAGTCGTCTTGTTTGACGAGATTGAAAAGGCGCACCCCGACGTGTTCAACATGATGCTGCAGGTGATGGAAGAAGGCCGGTTGACCGACTCGTTCGGTCGTAACGTTGACTTCCGAAATACGATTTTGATCATGACGACCAATGCGGGCGCCGAAGCGATTAAGAACGAATCGGCATTTGGTTTTCAGAAGCCGGATGAAGACGCCAGCTACGATTCGATGAAGAGTCGTGTGATGGATCAAATTGAGCGAGTTTTCCGACCCGAGTTCCTGAACCGCTTGGACGATACGATCATCTTCCGTCACTTGACAGCGGACGACTTGAAGTCGGTCATTGATTACGAATTGTCCAAGGTCCGGGAACGATTGCTCGACCGTGGTTTGGCTATCATCCTTACCGATGAGGCCAAGGACTTCTTGGTGAAGAAAGGAAGTAACCTCGATTACGGTGCTCGTCCACTGCGCCGAGCGATTGAGCAGCGAATCGAAGATCCTCTCAGCGAAGAATTGCTGCAGGGCACTTTCGAAGGCCAAGATACGATCGTGATTGACGGATTTAAGGACGAGAAGGGCAAGACGATTCGTTTGAGTTTCCGAGGCGAAAAGCGTGGACTACCCGAGACCGAAGAAACGGTCGCTGCGGGTGTCGGCGATTCGGACAAGGCGGAAAACAACGAGTCGTAAGCTGGGCCGAGTCGTAAGCTGGGTCGAGTCGTAGGCTGGGTCGACCAACGGGAGACCCGGCGTTCCCCTGCCTACGAGTTCAATCACTGCTAAGGTGCGGACGCCGAATTGCTAAGGTGCGGATGCCGGGTCTGCGTCGCTACCGCGACTTGATCCAGCCTACTCTACTTCGATTTCGAAGATCGCCTCAATTTCGACGGCCATGTTGGCCGGCAGGGCTTTGACCCCGATCGCACTGCGTGCTCCGACCCCTGCATCGTCGCCAAAGACATCTCGCATCAATTCACTACAGCCGTTGATGACGGCTGGTTGTTGATTGAACCCGTTTGTACTACGGACCAAGCCGACGAGTTTGACGAGTCGTTTGACCTTGTTCAAACTGCCTAGGTGAAGGTTGAGTGATGACAACATCGATCGACCGGTCAAGCGAGCGGCCTCGTAACCTTCTTTGACATCCATATCGAACCCCAGTCGTCCGGTAACCAATGTCTTGTCGTCGTGGAGCGGTCCGTGACCTGATAGATAAGCCATATTGCCGACCACCAAGACCGGTTTATACAAACCCATTGGTGCTGGGGCGTTCGTGAGTTTGAGTTCTAGTTCTTTGATTTTTTGCTCTGCATTCATTTTGTACTTCCATAGACGTCTTCTGGATTCACTAGCCTTTTTTCGGCTATCGTTACTCGGTTGTCAGCATCAACTTTGCGGAAAAAGCAACTTTCGTAGCCTTCGTGACACGCCGCTCCGGTTTGCTCGACCATGATTAGGATTGTGTCGGCATCACAATCGACCCGAATTTCAACAACCCTTTGTCGATGGCCACTGGTTTCTCCCTTTCGCCAAAGTTGGTTTCGACTACGACTAAAGTAGACGACATGACCACTACGAAGCGTCTCCTCCCAAGCCTCTGCGTTCATCCAAGCCATCATCAGCACCCGTTGATTTGATGCGTCTTGAGCAATCACGGGCAGTAGGTTATTGGGGCCGCTCTCGAAGTTCGGAATGGGGGAATTCTGGGGTTGCACAGCTTTTTCTTCAGAAGGAGTGTGAAATATCTTGGCTTTCGTTTGGGCGGTGGGGCGAATCTCTCACAATCGAAACGATCGTCACAACTCGCTTCAGTGGACGAACAGTGATGAGCGATGCGATTGATTGACGAAGCCATTCTGTAACGACCATCGTTCCCGAGCAGAACGTTCCCGAGCAGAAACAGAATCGTATCGTACAGCCAAGCGAAAAATCGGCAAAGCCATGGATCATTCTACCAAAATATCAGTCGTCTTGCCTGTCCGCGACGGTGAGCATCGGATTGTGGATCGCATCGAGTATTTGCTGGACGCATTGGCGGATATGACTGCTGAAAAGACTGAGGTCGTCGTGGTCGATGATGGAAGCCAAGACGCGACGGTTGAGGTAGTCGAAGAGCTGCGAACGAGGCATCCCACGGTACGAATCGTCCGCCATTCGCGACCACGAGGGATGGAGGCGGCAGGGCAGAGCGGATTGGAAAGGGCACAGGGGGAGTTAGTCTTTATTCAAGAAACCGACTCACCGGTTCGCCTCGAAGATCTGCAGCGACTTTTAACGATGAGCGAAGATCACAGTATTGTGGCGGCTCGAGCAGAAAGCCGTCCGCAACCATTGTCACCAGCGTTACTGAGGCGTCTGAGTGCTTGGGGTGCAGCGGTCGAGCAGCAGTATAACGAATCGGAAAAAGCGAAAGAGCCCGAGCCATCTTGTTTGCAAATGGTACGCAGGCCTCACTTGTATCAACTCGCTACCCCAAAAGGTGCCCGAGTCGGTCTAGACAACGATACGATCCGAGCCACATCGATCTCGTGACGATGTCTTGGTAGACGCCCACAACAGAACGTTAGGTGCCCGTTGACCTTAGAGCCTATCCGAAAAGGGGTCTGACCCTCTCCGGCGAGGCCGAAAAACTAGTTGAAAATTGACTCGCCTCCAAAGGGTCAGACCCCTTTTCGGATAGGCTCTTAGGGTAATTCTCGGATGCGTAGCTTTCGAAATTGGATTGGCGAGCCTTCACTTTCTAGGCAGAGGTAGCCTGCGGCTGGCTCGATGTCCGTTCCACCCGAAACTTCTTCGCCATTGACCCAAAGCCGCACTTCGCCGTTAATCGCTCGGATGTAATACTGATTCCACTGGCCATGGCCTTTGGCAAGATGTTTGCGAGGAAAACTGCGTTGACCATTCGGCGACAGGGGTGGAAAAGGAGTCATCTTTACACCCACGGGAAAGACATCGCCGTTGGTGCCGAACCAATCAGTAGCTTGGCCTTGGGCTTTGACCCTATCGGTGTAGCCATGATCGAGGACTTGCACTTCGACTCCAGACGGAAGTCCTGGTTTTCCTTCACGAGTCAGTTTCTCGATCGACTCGGGCGTGGTCCAAACGAAGACTCCTGAATTGCCAGCCGGTTTTTCGTGCATCCATTCGACGACCAATTCAAAGTTTTTCAACGGCTTCGTCGTCCGCAAGACACTGACGGGTTTTCCGGTGCAGTGCAACGTCCCGTCGACCCACGACCACGTTTCATCGGCACTATTGACGGCGGTAAAATCGGATTCCGTTAAGGAACGCCACCCCGGTGCTTGATCATCGATCACCGGGCGGACGACGTCGGCCGTTTGCGGCTGTTCCGCAACGCTCAACGATGCAGTACAAACAATTAGACATGCGCTCACTATCGAAACGATCGGGTATCGCATCGGTTTATGACTCATTTTAATGCGGGTGTTGAATACGGGCCTATCGTAGATTCTATTCACATCGCCGTGCGGCTGCTCGTACTCTCGTTGCAGGTAACGGCCCATTTGTGCGCTTTCGCGGGTCGGATGCGGTCTAACGAGGCCGCGATCAGGAGTCCTCGTCCCCGTGGCCGTCCCAGTGGCGAAATGCGAGGTCCACTGCGGATTGGGCGAGTTCATCTTGGTTGTCAATCCCATCGAATGGATCGTCGTGGTCGATCATCTGGCTTTGCATCGAATACGAGCGTGCATCTGGTTTCGCACCTGCAGCCGGTCCCAAGTGATTGATCACGATGAGGCTATCGAGAGCGGTGACTTGGCCATCACCGTTGACGTCGTGGAAGTGACCAGCCACCGATTCACCTGCCGCATCAATCCTCAAACCGTTGTCGGATGGTGGTTGATTCAAATAGTTGATGCCAATCAACGCATCCAATGCACTGACGACGCCATCGCCATTGACGTCAAGCGGGTTCGATCGGTTTTGATTGATGCTCGCAACCGGCTGAATCTGGAGGAGCGGCGTTTCGTGCGGAACCGTTATCAGCAGCAGCCCACCCGAAGGCATCTGGTTGAAACGGACATCAAGGCTATCGAACGCATTAATCGAACCACTGCGGTCAATGTCATAGACGCTGTTCGGATCGGAAAGGCCCACGCTGTTTAAACTCGGACTTTGGTTAAAGCGGACATCGAGCGAGTCGAAGGCATTGACAGTGACTTTATCTGAACTCGAGGTTGAACCATCCACATCACCAATCTGGTTCCCGAAAAAGAATACATCCTCACGATCCAAGCCTGTATTCTCGTTTGCCTTGACGGTGACCTGCAACCAACGGTTCTGGATTGCATTGTTCGGCCACGACAACGTCACTCGCTTGGTCGTCGTGGTCAACTCCGTCACGGCAATGGACGATGGCGGCAACGAGATCCACTCGCTCACATCGGCTGTATTGCCGACGCGGAATTCAAAATCGTTTGCAACCAAGCCGGATGCAGGCAAGTTGTCGATATCGACGACGACTCGGTTTAGGCCCCGGGTGTAATTCGTATAGTTCGCGACCGTTGCCTTGGTTCCTGGGACTCGCAAGGCCGACTTCGTTGGGTCCAGTGCGTGTTCGCCGTAGGACGCGTCTGCGTCAGCATAGGCCACTCCCCGCCCAACGACACTGGCCTGCACTGCGTCATCGTTATCGGTAATTTCCGCTGTCGCACTTTCGATGGACAACGAAGTCGTCGCGGGTCGGTAAGGAACGAGGCCGACCGGTGCAGAGGTATCGGCCTCTAACTTTGCACCGCTGACGAAGATGAGCGTATCTTGTTGCACCGGAAGCCCGCCACGGTACATCCCCCACCGGAAATCGAAAACAGAATCGGGCCGCGTATAGTAGCCTGTTGCCATCAGTTCGCCGTTGAGATAAACCTCGTAGTCATATCCGTTATCACGAACTAGCACATCAAAACTTTTCCCAACAATATCGTCCGATACAAAGACGTTCCGCTCACCACCGTCGTGATTGATTCGGTGCTTTAAAAACATCCGGCCGTTACGTCCCATGTAGAGCGTTACCGCCCATTCAACGCCCGGCTGAAAGGACTGCATCAGTGCCATATTTCCTGGCTTGATGATCGTATAGCGAGCCGAGAAATCATTCCAAACGCCCTTTTCCCAACTGCGGTTCCACGATTCAATCCTGGCCGCAAACGGACGGTCGTTACGGACATTTGTTTCGCCTTCAAATATCCGATAGATCTGAGTTTGGCCGTCCTCCTGATACCAGCGTGACCACTTATCGAAATCGGGCCTGTTGATGCCGCTGTTGGCTACGGTATGAAGCCGGAAATCCTGATAGAAGGGCCGGCTGCCATAGGGGCCTTGTTCTAAGATCGCATTGTTGACGTCGATCGACGATCCGGTAACACCCGCGGTCGAGTTGACTCCCGTCGGCAGCACGCCACTGTCAATGAGTTCTTGAAAGGGAACGTCCGTTCCGTCTTGAGTATAAAGGCTTTCGACCGTCACGTCTGGATAGTTTGGATCCACCACCGTGCCGGTAATGGCATGAGTGATCGTTCCGCTATGATTGCCCTCGAACGATTGATCGTTGACGGCGCGAACGGTGATGGTTTGAGGTAAGTTGTCGGTGAATTCCAGCACCAAAGCAGAGAAGAAATGGATGCCATCGGTACTAATTTGGACCTGCGGATCCGCCGTCGCTGTAATCTGCACGATGCCTGTTGGGATCGAGTCCAAAGCAATAGTGTACGTGTCGGTCGCCCCCGCTTCGCTGATCGCTAGGCTGTCTGCACCGCTGACGGTGACGCCCGCATTGTCATTGTCAGCGATCTTGGCCATTGTCTGCGCATCGCCGAGTGTGATCGACGGATCACTAGGATTGGAAATCCTCACGTGGACCAGTTCAGTGGGCTCCACCAGAAAGTCGTCCAACACATCAATGCGAAACGTTCCCGTGCTTGAGCCGCTCGGTATGCTGATTTTGGCACCCGTCGGCACGGAAACATAATCCAAACCGGAGATGGCGGTTCCGTCGGCCAAGTCTTCTACATCAAACGTGATCGAAGCTGCCGTGTCGTTTGGCTCACTCAGAGAGACCTGCAACTCGATTGCGGATGTCCCTTCGACTCCTTGGGCCATGTTGAATGGTCCGTCCGCCGTTTGAACCGATAGGTTGGCAACCAAACCGGCGGCCAGCAGTTGACGTTTCTCTAGAGGCTCAAATCGCAAGCCCTTTCGTCGAGCGAGCTTTGAGGGTCTGCGACGAGAAGCCTTGCGAGAAAACAAAACGGAAAGCTTATTGAACATTCAGATTAACCTTGGTTGGGCGAGTGCAAGAACCACCCCTTGCTCTCTAGTCCAACCGAGTTTCCAGAGCGGATCAATTAAAGACCATCGTACTAATATCAAAAAAAGTCGAAACTCGGCTGCGACATTCGAATTCGATTCATTCTTCCGTAGCGGGAACGAATTCGGGCGATGGATTTTCTGCCACCCACGCCGATAATTCGTCAGCATCCGCGGACGTTTTGGTTTCGGCACTACCGCAACCAACGGAGAAAGCCAAGAAGGCCGCACCCATCATGGAGATGAAGATAGAAAATGGTTTCATTTTTAGTTCCTTGAGTGGTGAATGATTTATAACGGATGCAATGCAATGCAGTGGCTCGTTTATTCGAGCGACTCGGTTTCCCGGGCGGCACGCGTTCCGAGCGCACCCCACAACCCAAATGGGCTCGCCGAACCTGGTTGCAGGTAGTTAGGTCCAAGGCCAACTTGAGCGCTTTGCTGATTGCCCGCTTCGATCGAATCGGTCACGAACTTGACCGCTCCATCGGCCATCAAAACGTGGACACCACCCTGATGCTGGCTGCTAGGCGGCACGATCGCATCGGAAAAATTACTGCCTGCCATGCACAACAAACTATTCGGTGGGTTAATCGTGGTACACATTCCCCAAACCGTACGAGAGTGTGCCCACTTTAGACCACGTCCGTGCTCTCCAGAGGTGCCGCCGCCGACGACCGGTACAGCATTGAACCCTGCCCGCCAAAATCGGGGGCGCAAGGGATCGACGTCGCCATCGCAGAGTTGTATGCCCCCCGCGACACGGATATCACCTCCTACGGCGCCACGGGATCGGTTGTCGTTATCACCCAGATCCGTGATGATCTCTGCGGCGCAGATGGTGTTGGACAAGCCATCTAAAATATCGCGAAACCGCATTTCGGTGCGATGCACAAACACGCCCCGACAAGCAGCCCGCCCCGCCTCTGATTGAGCCGTGTTTTCCGCGCCCGTCTCTTGAACGATCCCGTTCATTTGGATCGACGAGTCACCAACGCAGGCAACATAGTTCGTACGACCTTGACCGGGCAAGCCGACGCCAGGATCACTTGGGCAACGAAATCCGGAGATTTCGGTCAACCATGGGTCGTAGCGAGCGACGGCATGATCTTCTAGCCAGCGTCGCGGGCCTGGCCCCATGGCCGGAAACGTCCGTCCTGAAACGGGGTCCCTTAGCGGATTACTGATCTGCTCCCAAAGTGCTTGCTGTTCAATGAATGGCGTAATTGCGACCAGCCAGCTCATCTCTAATCGGCTGTTGGAAATAGGCACTTGGGCTAGCGTCCTGGCTTCCGACACGCCAGATTGGAAACGGCGAGTACCTGTTCCGTTAACGGGCAACCGATCGTAGGCAGAGTGATAGTTGTGGACCGCAAGTCCGAGCTGCTTGACGTTGTTGCTGCAACTCATCCGGCGGGCGGCTTCACGAGCTGCCTGTACCGCTGGCAAGAGCAGTCCAACGAGGACGCCAATGATGGCGATCACGACCAATAATTCCACCAACGTGAACGCGGGTCGAAGACGCGAAAATTTCATAAGAGTTACCTTCAAAAAGAGGAGGACGGTCACTCGCCATAAGGGCGAGTAAAAACGAGTAAAAAATGAGTTGTTACGGCGTCTCTCCAAGACGCTGCCCCATGGAGCGTCTCAAAGAGACGCAGCGACGGATTCCTTTATCGTGATGCATCGCGTTTGTCGTCGACCGACGACTGCCTTCCAAACGCGTACCACTCGGCTCGCAATGACATGTGATTGGGACTGGCAGGCGTGTTGTATTCGCCGTTCGCAATGCCATTCCAGACGTCGATTTCGATGACATTCTCGCCTTGATGCAGGCCGTCGGTGATGTTGACGATCCTGAATTGGGATTGTTTAAATCGTTGATAGATTTTATTGTCGGTCCAAGATTCGATGGGTACCGAACGGCCATTGACACGAAGCTCTTGAACGCCATTGTCGGCCAGAAAGCGGCCAAAGATTCGCATCGTCGAAAGGTCGTAACCGGTAAGCTGAAACGTGGTCTGGAAAGTGTAGGTCGAACTGGGGGCGGCATTTTCCCAATCAAGGATCGAAACCCACTGCGACTGCTCAGGGTCGTTGGGCAGATAGCGAAAATGGGGAACGCATACTCGAGCGTACTGAGGCTCTTTGAAACGTCCATCTGGACCTGCGACGACTCGCCAATGTTGGTCTTGATCGCCCTCGCTTAGCCCATATCCGGTGCTGTACAATTCGACAGGGCGATACTGCGCCAGCTTGCCGAAGTCCAGCTTGGCGAGGGTTTGGGTGAGGGTTTGGGTGGGGATCTGGGCAAACGAACGGCGATTGCCCTGTTTATCAACAAACAGCCCCTGGCCCTCGGACAACAGCACACTTCGTTGCTGGTCCGTTCGCGTCTTCGCCGGAATCGCCCGGACGAGTCCACTTAATACTTTCGTCTCGACGGCTGAATTCGGAGCATTGGAAACCGAGAAGGTCGTTCCCATGTCAACGACGTCCATGTCCTCGGTGACGACAGTAAACCCCTTGGCCCACGTGGCGACATCGACGACCACGGTGCCTCGGTCTAGCCGTACGCGATCGCGGGCAAGGAAGGTTATTTGGCAGCGTCCCTCCATCGCGATTTCCGCCCCAAAGCCGACACTAATTCGTGCCGAGCCCTGTTTGAGACTGATCGATTCACTTTCATAAAGTGGCTGGCCGACGCTTAACGCAGCCCCCTCCCAAGATGCGTTCACATGGGTAGCCAAGGTGGCGATCGGCGCTGGAGGACGTTCGACGAAGTTCACTTGAGACGACTCGACAATCTTACGATTGCGTTTGACCGGCTCGTTGTCGGCAACCGTCCGATCTGCGGGAGGGATCAGGTACGGCAATGCCAAGACAGCCATTAGTGATGCGGTCAAGGTCCAGAAGGAAAACTGTCGAAAACCATGCGGGAATCGAGACCTTGCGGCTTCACGATTAAGCACGACAGCTGAGTCGTCACGTTCTGTGCTGAACCCAATCGCCTCATGGCTTAGCGTCGCATGGATCTGCATAAACGTAGCGAAAAACACTCGAGCCTCCGGGTCGCTACCGAGTAGCTCTTCGAGACAACGATGCTCTTCTTCAGTCAGTTCGCCGTCAACGACGCTCTGCAGCAGCTCGGCAAACTCGTCGGATGGTTGATAGTGTTGGTTCACTCGGAACATCCTTCCATGAAATTTAGGCGGGTTTCTACACAATCCACCAATTTTTTGCGGATACGGTAAAGGGATTGCGAAACAGCTTTGGTCGATCGCTCCATCTCATCGGCGATCTCGATGACGGACATCTGAGTGATGTAACGCCGCTTTAGCAGAGTTTGGTTTTCGCGTGGCAGCTTTTTCATACAGTGCTGGAGAGCTTGTTGCTTCTCACCGGCAAGTCCCGGCTTTATGGCCGCAACCGCCGCGATGTCGTTAATCAAATCTTCGGAAAAATAGAGCCGGCTGCGCTGATTCCGCTTGCGATACGTGAGCACTTGATAAAGCGCAATCGTGCATGCCCAGGAACCAAAATCCTTTTCCCCTGGAGCCATCGTTCGCTTCTTCCACAGGATTAAATTGGTTTCTTGCAGGACGTCTTGAGCGTCTTGCGACCGGTACAGAAGTGATACGATGTAACCGTAAAGACGCGTCTGATGACGTGCGATCAGGTCGACGATTTTACCGTCACTATCACAGTTTGTATTCATTTTGATTGGAACGCGGCGTTGCAATTCTCGAAGACTGGTAAAGCAAACTCTTCAGAATAGAAATGGCCGATAGAATGGATATTCAACGCAGAAAATCGAAAAGAATCGCAAAAGAGGTCGAGTTTCCGATGAATTGAACTATTTGCGGGTTAGGGACGTTTGCGATCAGAAGCTTGGTGCCGATGATCACGCCAGGATCGTGGACCGCCAGTTCGAGCAGTTGGAGCAACTGGAGCGGGAAAAGGGGGAACGACTTTACAAGGGCGTTGGAAGCAATGCTTATCACCCGATCCCGCTGCTTTGAAATGTAGTTGACGATACTCACTCAAATGCTTCAGTAATACAATCGACGTCCCCCGAGCGGATGGCGTCCACCGATTGGCTCTCCGCCACTTCCGATCCTCTCCCCAAGCAGCAAATGCCATTTGCTCCGAGAGCGGAGCGACAAAAAGCCACAATCCGGTCATTTGCCTGCAATTGACGCAAAGTTGAGCAGCCCTTCCGCCGATAACTGCTCGAGTCGGAAGGAAGAACGGAGAGGAATCGCAAGGAAAACGAACCATTGATTGATCAGACTTTAACGAAATCAGTGTCTAAATTTCGCAAAAACCCTAGTAAAAAGCAAAGTTTGGCGAGAAGCTGAAAAGAATTTTCAGAAATCTGCCCAAAGGCACTTGCCAACTTCGAG
>JGI12048J13642_10383516_pt1 | contig 31587 bp, 20 predicted proteins | sample ElkSlonscriptome_16_FD_13642 | JGI IMG/M metagenome (IMG submission 13642)
GCAAAGCTCAGCATTGTGCTTTGTTAGCAGAGCTCTTTAAATTTTAAGCCAATGAATATAAACAATAAAAATGTATTTGGTGGCTTTTGTGCTAAATCAATCCTGGTACGTTAAGGTATGATAGAAAAAAGCAGTTGTTGAAAATTATTAACCTGAGCCGCTCTACTAAGCGTAAGCAATTTTCATAATTGCGCCTAAAGAGCAGATAGTTTTGTTCTTTTGGAGTATGAAGCATGAATCAGATGTCCGTTGTCGATGAATCAGAAGCGTTTCAAATCACTGTCGAAGGTATGGGTGCTACGGTAATGAGTACCGGGGTGGCATTCCGTGTTTGGGCTCCTAATGCTGAAGCTGTAAGCGTCATTGGAGATTTCAACGATTGGGATAGCACCGCTCATCCGCTACAGCGGGAAGCGGGGGGCACGTGGTCAGTCTATGTCTTATGCGCAGCACCCGGTGATAAATACCGTTATCATATCAGTGCAAATGGAGAGAGTTTTACCAGAATCGATCCCCGTGTAAGAGGGGTTACACAATCCAACGGGCAGGGCATTATTCTGGACACTTATTTCGACTGGCAGGGTGATGATTTTGCTATGCCGGACTGGAACGAATTAGTAATTTACGAAACTCACATAGGCACCTTCAACCGTGAAGGTGACAGGGACGTTGGAACGTTTGGAGATTACATTAAAAAATTTGATCATCTCCGCAAGCTTGGCGTTAACGCTCTGCAAATTATGCCAGTGGCAGAATTCGCCGGTGATCTTTCCTGGGGTTACAATCCAGCGCATCCCTACGCAATTGAGTCTGGCTACGGCGGCCCAATTGCGTTTAAAACCTTCGTACGTGAAGCGCATAAAGCCGGGTTCGCCGTGATTCTCGATGTGGTATACAACCACTTTGGCCCCGGTGATTTGGATCTTTGGCAGTTCGATGGCTGGAGTGAAAACGATAAGGGAGGCATCTATTTTTACAATGACCATCGTAGCCACACACCATGGGGGGACACCCGGCCAGATTACGGGCGTGGCGAAGTGAGAACTTACCTGCGTGATAATGCCATGATGTGGCTCGAAGAATGCCATGTCGACGGCTTACGTTATGATATGACTTTGTATATTCATAGTGTCGATGCCAGCGGCCAGCAAGCGATCCCAGAAGGTTGGAGTCTGACTCAATGGTTGAACCAGGAAATTCATGACTTTAAGAGCACCGCCATTACCATCGCGGAAGATTTGCAGTGCGACGCTGACCTGACAAAGTCTCAGGAGCAAGGAGGTGCGGGCTTCTCGGCCCAGTGGGAGGCTGATTTTGTACACCCTGTCAGGGATGTTATTACCCAGCCTGACGATTTTAGCCGGGATATGAACAAGCTTTGTGCGGCGCTTTGTAATACATACAATGGCGATCCTTTTCAAAGAGTTATCTATACCGAGTCTCACGATGAAGTCGCTAACGGCAAAGCCCGGGTACCCAGTGAGGTCGATTTTGCCGACTCGGATGCGTGGCATGCCCAAAAAAGAGCGACGCTTGGCATTGCTTTAGTCATGACCGCACCGGGTATCCCTATGCTGTTTCAGGGACAGGAGTTTCTGGAAGACGGCTGGTTTAAAGATGAGGAGGAATTGAATTGGGATCGTGCCAGTGACTACGACGGAATTATCAGACTGACCTCCAGGCTGATCAGTCTGCGTTTAAATAAAGAAGGCACTACCCGGGGACTGACCGGCCCTCACATTGAGATTATCCATGTCAATCATGAAGACAAAGTTATCGCCTTTAAACGCGCAAGGCAAGGCGGACCGGGCGATGATACGATGGTCTTCGTTAATCTTGCCAACCAACACCAAGCACAATACGAAATTGGTGTTCCCGCTGCGGGTAAATGGTTACGCCGATTCAGTAGCGATCGCGAGGATTACAGTGAGGACTTTGAAGACAATGCGTCGGGCGACGTGTTGGCAAAGCAAGAGCCATATGATGGTCAACCCTGCAAACTCTCGATAGATCTGCCTCCCTATACCGTGCTTATTTATTCGCAAAAAGCTGCTTAAATTTTCCTTAAGGTCTGACTAGCCTGGCTGTGGAGACAATGTTGGCAAAAGTCGGCTTTAACTGGCTGGCAATTTAGGCGGAGTTTATTAATGTCACAAGCTTATCAAACTAATACCCAAGTGAAGTGGAACTGGGGCAATGGAACAGCCTCGGGACTGATAAGAGAAATTTATCGGGAAAAAGTCACTCGTACTATTAAGGGGTCTGAAATTACCCGTAATGGAAGCGACGATAATCCCGCCTATGTCATTGTACAGGAGGATGGTAATCGTGTGCTAAAACTACATTCTGAGCTTGAAAAAAACATTTGACTGCGTAGCGAATCGGAACACCTGAAGCAAGTTAAGACCGGCGACTTCAACTTAATCAATACCTCCAGCTTCAAGCGAAACCGGGTGAAAGCTCAGTGACTCAACTCGCAACAGGAGAATGGCATGATCCATGTAAATCACGTTAATAGCGCCAGTAAGTGGGTCGACACCGGCACGATGGCGCTCAAATCAAAGCATTTTCAGATAACTACCAGAGAGCTGTCTCTATCCATAAATCAGAACAGGTTAAGCCGGGGCATATTCGCCCTGATGTTGTTGCTTACTCTCCTTACAACAGGCTGTAACAATATGAGACCACTGCAAGCCGTTAATTCTATCGATACGGAACGATTCATGGGCATCTGGTATGTCATTGCGCATATTCCTCCATTCTTTACCGATGACGCCTATAACTCTGTCGAGCGCTACAGGTTAACTGACGATGGTAAGGTTGACGTGCTGTTTACTTATATGGGTGTTGGGTGATGATCGGTTCAATGCGCAAACGCAGCCAAGACCGGGCGACGGCCAGTACCTTTGGGGCGGGGTGGGGATAGAAAGGGGCGGGGTGGGGATAGAAAGTCGGTGGCGTTTCGAGTAGGCAAAGATCAGTAACAAAGATCAATGACACGCACCCCATTGATTCGACCCCATTGATTCATTTACTCGGGCTTTACGCGCCAGATGGTATTAGACAGATCGTCGGCAACGATAAGCGCTCCGCGCGGGTCCACAGTAACACCGACCGGTCGGCCGCGGGCACTATTATCATTTTCGAGAAAGCCAGTGACAAAATCTATAGGCGCAGCGGAGGGCTTACCGTCGCTGAACGGTATGAAAACCACTTTATAGCCAGAAGGATCTTTGCGGTTCCAGCTACCATGCTCACCAACAAAAACTCCATTGGTAAACTCGCCACCCATTGCAGGTATCGAGAAGTCTACGCCTAGCGCGGCCACGTGCGACCCTAATGCGTAATCGGGCTTAATCGCTGAGGCAACTTTCTCCGGGTCTTGTGGCCGTACGCGGTCATCTACGTTCTGCCCCCAATAACTGTAGGGCCACCCGTAAAACGCTCCGTCTTTAACGGACGTCAAATAATCCGGAACGAGGTTTGGGCCAATTTCATCGCGCTCATTCACGACTGTCCACAACTGTCCTGTGTCTGGTTGAATGGTCATCGCCGTTGGGTTACGCAGCCCAGTAGCATAGGGCCGATGCGCTCCTGTTTGCGCGTTGACTTCCCATATCATCGCTCTTCCTACTTCGGCTTGCATACCACGCTCGGTGATGTTGCTGTTAGAGCCAATACCTACATACAGGAATTGCCCATCGGCACTTGCCGTCATTGCTTTGGTCCAGTGATGATTGATCACTGAAGGCAAGTCAGTAAGTTTTTCCGGCGCACTAACGGCGTTCGTCTGTCCATCGCGATAATCAAAGCGCACCACTGCATCCTGGTTGGCCACATAGAGATTGTTTTCCACTATCGCGAGCCCGTAGGGAGCGTTGAGGTTATCGGCAAAAACTGTGCGCAGCTCATAAGTGCCGTCACCGTCAGCATCGCGCAATAAGGTCAGTCGATTACCGCCCTTTACTTTCGAACCAGCTTTCCCTTTTATGTAGCCAGCAATAAAATCTTTTGGTCGCTTGGGTGACGCATTACCGCCTTTACCTTCAGCAACCAGAATGTCGCCATTGGGCAGTACCAGTGTTTGCCTGGGGATTTGAAGGTCGGTGGCAATGGCCGAAACAGTGTAGCCTTGCGGTACAGTGGGCTGCATACCACTCCAAGGTGTCGGCTTGGGAATGGACATTGCCGGAAATAATCCTCGTTGCGGCTCAGGGAGCATCGGATCCGGCCCTTTTTGGTCCGGGTCGGGGTTGTTGTCGCTACACCCATTTAAAAGCCCCGCTAACATGAACGCTGCAGACAGTCGAACATAAACGCTTAAATATTTCATCGTCCTCCTCCCACGCCAAACTTGGTAAAACCGATGCCAGTGCATACGCAGGCGAGCACCACAACAACGACAGATAACACAAGCCCCGTGGGCATACTCGCCCAAGCGTCTTTGCCATGAATCAGTGAGTTAATAAACCCCAGTAACAATGTCGCAGCCAAAGCGATGGTATACACGAGCGAAGGACCGTTCCGGTAATATTTTCGGGTTAAATTTATGATGGCCCACAACAGAGCGCAGCCTGCAAAAATATTCCCGCCAGCAATAAACCAGGACGCAAAATTGGTCCACTGAATTTGATAGCTTTTTGCGTAGGCGATGTCGCTTAGCAAGCCACCTAGGAACAACGGGATCATTCCCGCGAGCAACACGCCATGGATTGGGTGTATTGCCTTTGTGAGTGTTCTGTCATCACTGCCTACCATGCAGGTCTTCCTAAAACTGGTTAAAAGATTACACTAAAGCGGTATACACCCTTTAATGGAGACACGGACTGTAATGATTACAAGTCTGAAAAGTAAAATATCTATCTCGTTTTCATCCTGAAACGGCTTCCATGCCGTTTCGCGGAGTCGCAAAGTAAAATGCCGATTTAAATTTGCTTGCAAAATGTGAACCAACCCTCCCTGAGTGAAAATCACTCTGGGAGGGTTTTGTCAAAGTCAACTTTGGTCAACTGGGTTGTTTTTGCGGATCTTTTCAGAGATAGTTTGAAACTAAGATCGACTGGCAGAACCCCCCTGCTCAGTCCGGCGAGGAGCAGGGAAATTGTAAAACTTACACGAGCTTTTAATAAAACTACATTTAACAATCCCGGCGTTGATTTGCTGCCTGTTGCTGACACCGGGTTTTCCGGCCCTACAAAAAACTCGTTAATATATTTTCAACACCATTAGCCAGATAACCTATCGACCCTATGTTGACTCGTAGGCTATCTGCTCTTCATCCTAATATATCTCACCATCCTTGCGGGCATTGGTTTCTGTAATTAAGCGAATGCCTCTATTGGTTTCAATGTCCCAGCTTTCACTGTTCATAACAGTCACCCGGAACAGACTCAGCCCAGGAGATTCAGTTCCATCCGGGAAGATGCGTTTATGGATAGGAACCAGCTGGTGCTGAACTACAAGGTTTGCAAATATAGTTCAGCTGACAATGCAGGTGTGTGAGGATGACACGGACCAACTGTTTTTCAATCATTACTATGGTGGTGATAATTCCTCGCGAGCGGGCAATCTTATTGATACGACTGCCGGCCCATGGAATTACCCTGCATTCCAAACAGCAAGCCAGCTTGCTCCCGCTGTTCTGGTGACAGTGCTACATAAAGATTCTCCGCCGTCGTTAACATCTTTTCCATTTTTTTCAGTCCCTCCCGGTGTAGCTCGAAACGCGGCTGGGGGTCAATAGCCTTGCTATTCATCATCTCTCGCCGGTGGGATTTCATCGTGGATCTTTTATCGTACACTGCGTCGACATAGGCTGACCAAACGTCTTCCTGGTCAGCGGTAATGGCTAGAGACTGTTTTAGTTCTGCCAGTCGTTCTTCAGGATTGTTATGCATTTGCGTCATCATGCCGCAATTACTATGCATTTTGAGCTTCATCATATTGCCATGTTTGCCGTGCATGGCGCCTGAGTTTTCCATCATCATTGCGGCACCGCCATGATGGTTACCACTACCGTTTCCTCCCATTAGCTCTTGCCCAGAGGTTTCTGATTGGGCGAAAGCAGCAGCAGATATGGCAATGACTAAGGTTGATGCGGTAAAGATACTGGTAATTGTTCTGGTCGTTGTTTTCATGATGTTTTCCTTTTTTTGACAGAATGGGTGGGCTCTGCAGCCAGTGTTGTCTGAAAGATTCATTTATTTACGTTAGTTAATTTTCAAGATCGTTGATCAGCATTTTCATTTCGCCAATCTCCCGGCGCTGCGCTTCGATAATTGCTTCCGCCAATTCGCGTACCCGCGGATCCGAAATGTTTGCGTGCTCACTGGTCAAGATGGCGATCGAGTGATGTGGGATCATCGCTTTCATCCACGATACGTCGTCAACAGTATGCTGGCTTCGAACCAGATACAGCGCTGCCATAAAAACGACAATGCTCATTGCGTAGATTGCTGAATTGACCTTTTTATTGGTATACATATGCAACATAAAGCTGAGCATCACTATCCCCATGGAGGCACCCATGATAAGCGCCATGTAAAATCGGGTCTCACTCCAGAAAATATGATCCATCGCATAGGTGTTAAGATACATCAGGCCCAGCATCAACGTTGTCGATGTGCCTATCATTAAAGCAAATCGGCTGTATTTGCTCTGCATTTCTCTCATATTCTTCCTCTGGCAAACTTTATTAATTCGTCGATATGCAGTATTTTTGCTTTGCTTATGCTCTAGGTCGGGTCCAGCCAATACGCCAAAGCGATCAGGTCATGCGGTGCAGGAGGTTGCTTGTAAACTTTGCAAATACGTTGCAAAATCAACACAGCTTAATCAAGGCAGCAAGGTGCCCGCCATTTGCCAGCTTGCAATAAATGCTGACTTCATTTTGACGCATAGGAAAGGTGCTCTCCACCCTCATATATCTTACCATCCATGCGGGCTTTGGTTTCTTTAATAAAGCGAATGGCTCTGTTGGTCTCAATATCCCAGCTTTCACCCCTCATAACAGTCACCCGGATCAGATACAGCCCAGGAGAGTCAGGTCCATCCGGAATCCATGCATGAAACCGGTGCTGCCAGTATTGCGCAGCTTTCTTATTATCAGCCAGTAGCTGGGCCATACCAGTGAGCGATACAAAAATACCGTCTTCGGGTTTAGCATAAATCAGATTGACAACGTTACTATCAGACAGGTCCTGAAACTTTTCCGAATCTGCAAAAGTGAAAAACCAGATTGCTCCAGAGTCGTCAAAATCCAGGCTGTGCATGGGGCAGGCGCTGGGATGTGCCTGGCTTGTTGCCGTAGACATCATGGCGGTTCCAACTTTTTCCACTTTTTCCCGTAAGTGATTTAGGACTTCGTTGTTTTTGATATCAACACTCATAACGTTTCTCCGATGTTGTTGCAGGACTAAATGTAACTGGCTCAGGTTATTTAGCTTCCGCTGTTTGGTTTCCCTGATACGCTGTTTTGGCGTCTACAGGGATGGTGTTAGCAATGAACGGGCAATTAATTTGGTTGCAATAAAAGTTGTTCAATTACTGTGCCAGTGCAATCAAGAAGTATTAAATACACTTCTAACAGGCGTTAGGTAATGGGCCGGTCTGGATGCTTTGAAGGCACTTAAGTGGAGTTTGTCATTCCACGCCAGCTTTTAATTACATCTCCACAAATTGTATATCGCCGTTGACTAAAGCACACTGGCCAACCCGTACTGCTGCGATAGCTTGCACGATAAACCAGAAGTACTAACGGTGGAATTTGCTGGAAAAGTGGGCCAGCAAGATGGCGCTGGCTTCAGCAAGGAGAGAACAGCCACAAAGACTTAGCCGCTGGGACTAGTTGATGGTAGTAACAGCAGTAATTGCTGAGAGCCTGGAGGCTATATATGAATTACGATTGACTAGGTAGTTTTCATCCTGAAACGGCTTCCATGCCGTTTCGCGGAGTCGCAAAGTGAAATATCGATTTCACTTTGCTCGCAAAATCAATCGCTTAGGCGATCGATTTTGGCAGTACTTCCTTGTACTGTGCTAGTGCCCATCAAAAACTGGCGTTTCTGGATGAGCACTAGGTAGCGACAACCGGAAATCCTGTCGGTTGACTCATCTCCAGATTTTATCACGCCAACGATTGGTACCTATAAGGTGGTCATCAACAAAGAGAATAGTGAGCGTCCCGCCTTACCTCAGGCTGTTGCTGATTTGGGAGCATTGCCTGACCATCCAGCGGCCAGTTTACGAAACTCCTCCAGTATGAGAACACTACTGGCAACCAGTACACAGCGGCCCCAGTCGTACAGGGTCAGTGGCACGGTATTAAAAACTGTCTGTGCCGGTGGCCAGTGTACCACCAGCACCTGTAGGCCGATTACACACACTAACGCGATCCAAAGCTTGCCGTTTTTGAAAAAGTTCTCATTGAAAGCAGTTTGATGTTCGGCGCGTGCATTCAATGCATTGAAAAACTGGAATAACACGAACACGGTGAAAGCCATCGTCAGCGCATAAGCTGGTGAATGATAGGCAAGGCCGTGTTGAAAGGCGTAGAGTGTACCAATCATCATAATGATGCCAAAGAACAGCAGTCTCGCCAGCCGGCGCACGGACAGAATTTGCGCTTTCCGCGCCCTCGGAGGCTCCTCCATTAAGCCGGAGCGGGCGGGCTCAACGCCGAGGGTCATGGCCGGAGGGCCATCCATTATGATGTTGATCCAGAGCAGCTGAATGGCTGTAAACGGGGAGGGCAGACCCATCAGTGTCGCCACCAGCACAGTGAGGATGGCCCCGATGTTGGTCGATAGCTGGAAGCGCACGAACTTCACTATGTTATCATAGATAGTGCGGCCCTCTTTAACCGCACGAACAATCGTTGCAAAGTTATCGTCGGTTAAAATCAGGGTGGCTGCTTCTTTGGTCACCGCGGTGCCGGTGATGCCCATGGCCACCCCAATATCCGCCGCTTTCAGTGCAGGTGCATCATTTACGCCATCGCCGGTCATGGCAGCGATGTGTCCACTGGCTTTCAATGCCTTTACGATTTTGACTTTGTGTTCGGGAGCGACCCTTGCAAACACGGAAACATCGTCAGCCTTTTGGGCGAGAGTGTCTGCATCAATAGCATCCAGTTCAGCCCCGGTAATTACCTGTCCTGTGAGCCCAAGCTCCCGGCCAATGGCTGCAGCAGTCGTTTTGTGGTCTCCGGTAATCATCTTTACTTGAACACCGGCGTGATTGCACTGAGCAATAGCTTCGGCGGCTTCGCTGCGAGGTGGATCCATTAAACCGGCCAGCCCTAAAAAGGTCCAATCGCTTGCCCATTGCCATAAGTCCGCATCCGTGTCGAAATCTGCTTTGGCAATTTTACGTCGCGCTACTGCCAGCACTCGTAATGCCTGGTTAGCAAAGCCCTCGTTTGCCGTTTCGATTTGATCCCGCATGGTCTCATCCAGCTTCTGCTCACTGGTTTCACCCAACCACTGGGACGAACGCTCCAGCAACACGTCGGGCGCTCCCTTTATAACCATTTCTACCCACTCATCGGTGCTGTGAAAGGTGGCCATAAACTTGTGAGACGAATCAAAGGGTATTTCAGCTACTCGTGGTTTGGCATGCTGTTCTGCTTGCGGATCAAGCCCTCCTTTTTGCGCTAACACGTATAACGCACCTTCGGTGGGGTCGCCGATTAGCTTACCTTCTTGCACTCTTGTCTCGGTGCACAGGGCCATAGGCAAGAGCAGGTCGGATAGCGAGCGCGCACCGGGCCAGTCAATATCACCCTCCCGATCATAACCCTGGCCACTGACCTCGAAGCCTTGTCCGGCATACCAACCCGCGCGGGCTGTCATTTGATTCAGTGTTAGCGTACCGGTTTTATCGGAACAAATGACGGTGGTAGATCCGAGCGTTTCCACCGCAGATAGTTTTTTTAAAATCGCCTGATTCCGCGCCATTCGCCACATACCCACCGCAAGGGTTACTGTGACCACCGCAGGTAGCCCCTCAGGAATGGCAGCGACCGCCAGTGCCACGGCTTTCATGGCGGCCTCGGCCCAGGGGATACCGCGCATAAAATCGAGGCCCAGGATTACGACAATAACGACCCCGGCAATGGCGGCGAGACGTTTTCCGAGGCTATCGAGCTGCACTTGCAATGGAGTCTTTGACTCTTGAGTTTGGGCTATCATCCCTGCCAGCTTACCCATTTCCGTTGCCATACCGGTGGCTGTGATCACCATTTCGGCCCGGCCACGGGTTACCACCGTATTCATAAACAACATGTTGAGTCGATCGCCTAACGGCAGTTCTGACTTCTCAAGTGGCTGCAAGGCCTTGCCCACTGCCTGGGATTCGCCGGTCAAGGCCGCCTCATCGACTTCAAGGCCATGGGCGACCACAATACGCCCATCAGCAGGAACCCTGTCTCCTGCTTCCAGCAAGACGATATCGCCGGGAACCAGATGAGCAACTTCGATATTGTGAGTTTTACCGTCTCGCCTTACCCGACTGTCAACCGCGAGCATGCCCTTGAGTGCAGACAGGGTGCGTTCGGCACGAAACTCCTGATAAAAGCCCAGAATGCCGTTAAAAATAACTACGATTGATATTACAATTGCATCTTTCAGATCGCCCACCGCCCAGGCAAGGACTGCGGCTCCCAGCAAGATAATGATCAGCAAGCTTTTGAATTGATCTAAGAACTTCAGCCATGCCGGACGCGGGGATTGTTCGTCGAGTTTGTTTTCGCCATAGTCGTCGAGTCTGTGTGCAGCCTCTGCTTCATCAAGGCCTGTTGCTGGAGCAGATTGCAGTTGTGCTGCGACCTCTTCCACAGATAAGGTATGCCATGGTTGTTGTTCAGAGTTCATAGTGACTGCTCAATTGGTTTAAAAGTTTTTATCATCCTGACTGGCACGTTTCCGGCCATTATTGCCGGTTAGCCGGCGCAAATTTGAATTATTGTGGGTTTAGTCAGCGTAAAGCAACCGGCTCTCCCAAAGCCTTCTCCAGATACAGTCGCTTGACCGCTATAATCAGCAGCACCAGCAATGGCGTTGCTAGCAAGAGCCCTAAAATACCGGCCAATAGTCCAAGTAAAAGCTGGAAAGCGAGCAACAGCGCTGGTGGAATCATCAGGTTTTTTTGTTGAATGACCGGTGTAAGAAAATAACTTTCCACGGTTTGCACGGCGAGATACAGGACTGCCACACCGAGTGCCATTTCTGAACTTTGAGTAAAGGCCATGAGAAGGGCCGGGATCGCCGATACAATTGGTCCAATATTAGGAACAAAGGAAAATATTGCTGCTACCGTTGCGAGCATCAGTGCTGAAGGCACATTGAGTATCGTCAATCCCAGCCAGGTTAGCACGCCAACAATCACCAGTGATAGCACCCTTCCCAACAGCCACCAGCGGAGAATGTGGGCCGACTCTTTCATTAACTGGCAAACTTCTGACCTCAGTGGTGGTGGCAGCAGTTTTACTGCTCCCCGGTAATACAGCTCGGGTTGTGAGGCAAGAAAGAAACCGGTAACAACCACAAATAATACAGCGGTTAAAAGCCCTATAACAGACGAAAAAATCCCTGCGAGCTGGGTAAAAAACTGGGTCAGCACGCCAGGCCCGGTGTTGGACAATTTCTCCCAGTAACTTGCAACGATAGGTTGAGAGCTGGCATAGGCGTCGATTTTATCGACGGCGTCGGGTAGCGTCTGTTCCCATTGCGCTATCCCATCGAGAATTGCTGGGCCAAACGCAACTCCCAGTAGCACCGGCAGGGTAAAAAATACCGACCCGGTAACGACAAGTCCGACCCAGTAGGGACAGCTTAACTTGCTTGAGAACACTGAGCTGCTGCCCTTCAACACCAGACCGAACAAAATTCCGGCAAATATGAGAAGCAGGAAGTTAAAGTACTGATAAATCCCGAGCGCAAGCAAACCCAGTGAAAGGACTACTGATGTTATCGCGGTAGTATTTTTAAGGGTTTGTTTCATGCCCGGTTAAATACAACAATCTGAGTAGTTTTCAAACAGTATCTCCAAGTCAGTTGGTAAGTGTTACTTATTTGGTAAATGTTACAAAACCTTTGAAGCCTTTGCAGAACAGTTCGGACTGTTTCTGACAAGCACTGGCTGCCTCTGCCAGAATCTGTTCTCAAATATTGCCAGATCGCAAAAACTAAAACCTGAAGAGCAGGATGCGTACCAGATCTATCCGCAGTGACAGGACAGGAAGAAATCAGGGAAGTTGCAGGCCCATTAATCGCAATTTAATTATTGCCCATCTCAGGAATAAGCACGTTTTTTGCTTTCATCTGGCCAAGAGGCAAACATCCTATCACTTTTTAGCGCTATCAGCTCTGCACGTTTAACGCTGATTAAATGGGGTGTCTGATTAGTGAGAGAAAGGCGGAGCGATGGATATAAATCGGAATACGGAATATTGGTTATTCCGAACGCTTTATCTGAGGGTCCTCAGGCTTTATTGACATGCTCATTGTCACTGTTAACCCTGAAAAATCGACAGTCACTACATCACGCGCCTTCCGCCTCGCCGGATCACAAAAATAGTCCCAGCAGAGATGATGACCAAATGTCAACAGAGTCTAGACTTATGAACAAAATTAAAGCAGATTCTTACCGGGTTGAGAAGCCAGTAAAGCTGACGGAATTAAGCACCACAGAAAACTTTGGAGCCTCGAAAAAAGAACTAAAGAAAGCACTTAAGAGCATCAGAAAGGATTTAGGGGATTTCCAGAATGTGCTGTACGCGCACAGGAAATACGGTGTCTTGATTTGTATACAGGGCATGGATACTTCTGGCAAGGACAGTCTGATTCGAGAGGTATTCAAGGATTTTAACGTAAGAGGTGTGGTGGCGCACAGCTTCAAGGCTCCTAACGGGTTAGAGTTAAAACATGACTATCTGTGGCGCCATTATGTAGCCCTGCCAGAACGGGGAAAGTTCAGTATATTTAACCGGACCCACTATGAAAATGTGTTGGTTTCTAAAGTCCATCCTGACTATGTGGTGAGCGAGAATATTCCTGGTATTAATTCGGTGGCTGACATTGGGCATGTCTTCTGGCAGCAACGCTACCGGCAACTCAATGATTTTGAAAGGCACATAGCCGAAAACGGTACCTTAATATTTAAATTTTTCCTCAATATTTCTAAGGAAGAGCAAAGGCAACGATTGTTAAGGAGATTGAGGCGTAAAGATAAAAACTGGAAGTTTTCTCCGGATGATCTGCAAGAGCGAAAACTCTGGGATAATTACCAGGAGTGTTATGAGGAAGCTATCAATCACACCTCGAAACCGCATGCACCATGGTACATTGTGCCTGCGGACAATAAGAAAGCCGCAAGGGTGATTGTTGCGTCTGTCTTGTTGCAAAAGCTGACTACTTACCAACATATTAAGGAGCCTGAATTAGATAAAAAAATAAAAGCCGATCTGGATAGTTTCAAGCAGCAACTTCAACAAGAGGCTGAATGAGAGTTCTTTAATCATCTGTATTCATAGCAAATATAACGCTCGTTGACATGCTGATTAAGCACACTCCCATTGATCCTGGTGTATAAATTATATGGACCCAAAGGTTGCGGTCTGGGTAGTGCTCATCCAGAAACGCTGGTTTTTGATGGGCACTAACGCAGTACAAGGAAGTACTGGCAAAATCGATCGCCTAAGCGATTGATTTTGCCAGTAAAATAAAATCGACATTTTACTTTGCGACTCCGCGAAACGGCATGGAAACCGTTTCAGGATGAAAACCAGGTAGAGCAGAACAATAGTCAACAATGCAAATTTTGCAAAGTGAATTGAAAGCTTTACACATTCATTTGCGCTCAAGTGGCAGCAGTGAGGAACACCATACTGCCTTACCGAAAATCGCTTACCGGATTATGCGCAAGACCCCTGAGCCGAATGGCACTTGCTTAAGCCAACCTCCTCGTCACTACCGATTGCAGCAGCATCCCCTGAGACTAAATTCAGACCGATGAGTCATATTATGTACTCATATCCGGGTAGTAATACCACCAAAATACTCCCGGAAATATCTCTTGGTTCAGTCTTTGCTTCAACGCTACTAAGGCCAAGCCCGGCTAATGTTGAGTCCCCCTATACACTGAGCTGTATAGCGGGCGGGAAGTCGGGTGTCTGATTTGAACATGGGTAAATTATTACCGGAGAAATATGATGCTACACAGTTTGAAAGAGGTTAAAGGATACCAGTTGCAAGCAAGTGACGGTGACATTGGGCGTTGTAAGGATTTTCTCTTTGATGATCGCTACTGGACTGTCCGTTACATGGTCGCCAATACTCATAAGTGGCTGCCAGGCGGGAGAAAAATAGTGATCAGCCCGATTGCACTGAGGCGGCCTGATAGAGAGCAATCTCTGCTGCCAGTTGCGATTACCCGTGACGAAATTAAGGCAAGTCCGCCGCTTGAAGAACATGAGCCAGTGTCTGCCCAGTACGAAAGAGATTTCTTTAACCACTACGGCTATGGCTATTACTGGATGGGTAGTGGAATTTGGGGCGCTTACGGAACTCCGGGCTCCCTGCTTCAGCCGCAGATTGGGTCGATTGCTAAGGACGCACCGGAAGATTTAGCTCCTAAGGAAACAGATGATAAGGAATGCCATCTGCGGTCAACTAATGAGGTGGAAGGCTACACTATTTCGGCAACGGATGCCTCTATTGGCCATGTAGAAGACTTTATTGTCGATGATGAAAGCTGGTCAATAGCGTACCTGAAAGTAGACACCCGGAATTGGCTGCCGGGGGGGCAGAAAGTGCTTATCAGGCCCGACCAGATAGAGTCAGTTAGCTGGTCAACTCGTTCAGTAAAAACCTTTTTATCGGCTGAACAAATCAGGCAGAGACCAGAAAGTGATCTGCAGCAATTAAATCAAACTCCGGCTGCACAGAAAAACGTTTTGGAAAATTCCCATGACTAGCAAAGGCGATTTTTTGGCGGTAGTTGAAGCGATCTGGGCGAAATGATTTTCCAGCAGAAACACTGAGGCTATCCATGCATTCAACCCAGAAAACGCAGCCATACGATGGCTGGGTTTAAGCGTAAAAAAATTCTGACAAAGCTGCTTGAATGTAACGGGGATATTTAGCGCATTGAAAGGGCAAAACTGCAAAGCGAAGTCCGGGAATAGCGACCGGAGCGAAGTTGAGTCTGACTCGATCAGACTCTCTGCTCATTTGAAGCTGATAGGGGTGCTGTTTGACGAAAAGGAGCGAAACACATGGCCGATCAGTCCCGGCAGCAGTAGCTCAATCTGTTCCCGCTCAGGTAGTTGGTGTTGTTGTCACAGGTAACTGGCTGCTCATCTGCAGACTATAACAGCGGTGGTTGCCAGGCGTCGGTTGCCACTTCAGAGCTTTAACAAGTTCAGAGCTTTAACAAGGTCAAAAGGAGGCCTTGATGGAAACTGATAATGCATGGCACAGCGCTTCTCCACAATGGGTTGCTGACCAACTTAAAACCGATTTATCTCATGGTTTGGAAAAACAGGACATCGCGATACGCCAAGAGAAATACGGGCTTAACAAGCTTGCTGAACAACAGGGTGACGGTCCTTTAAAGCGGTTTTTGCTGCAATTTAACCAACCCCTTATCTATATTCTGCTGGTTGCGGTTGTGGTCACTCTGGTGCTTCAGGAGTACGTTGATTCAGCGGTGATTCTCGCTGTTGTTCTGATTAACGCTGGCATTGGTTTTGTCCAGGAAGCCAAGGCTTTGCAGGCCATTAACTCTCTATCAGAAGGGCTGACAACTGAGGCGACCGTCATCAGGTCAGGGCAACGGCAAACGCTGCCCGCCGATCAACTTGTCGCTGGTGACCTCGTGGTTTTGCAAGCGGGTGACAAAGTTGCTGCGGATCTGCGCCTGATAAAGGTCAGAAATTTGCAGATTGACGAGTCTTCGCTGACCGGCGAATCGATGCCAAGCGAAAAAACAGCAGCCACGCTGGAGCCGGATAGCGTACTGGGGGATCGGCAAAATATGGCGTATTCATCGACTCTGGTGACCTATGGCACAGGACTGGGTGTCGTCACGGAAATCGGTGCTGCCACAGAAATTGGTAAGATTTCGACACTAATCGCCACCACTGAAACTCTGGAGACGCCACTCACCAAGCGCATCAAACAGTTTAGTCGCCACCTTTTATATGTGATTGCCGCTTTGTGTGCACTGACCCTGGCACTGGGATGGCTGTATGGTAAGCCGGCGCTGGATGCCTTTATGTCAGCTGTTGCCTTGGCTGTTAGCGCTATTCCAGAAGGTCTTCCCGCTACCGTTACGATTATGTTGGCCATTGGCGTATCCCGGCTGGCTAAGCGCAGGGCGATCATTCGTAATTTGCCCGCGGTAGAAACTCTGGGAAGTACCACGGTGATATGCTCGGATAAAACCGGGACTCTGACCAAAAACGAGATGACAGTGCAGACTCTCTGGGCAGGAGGGCAGAAATTTAAGGCCAGTGGCAATGGCTATAACCCTGACGGAAAATTTCAGTTTGCTGACGGCACTGATGAGCAAGATTTGAAAAGTAACTCAGCGGCGCTGGAAACGCTTAAAGCGGGTCTTTATTGTAATGAGGCTGACTTGTTAGCTCCTGATGAAGAACAATCCCAATGGCGCATCAGCGGAGATCCAACCGAAGGCGCTTTGCTGGTTGCGGCGCGCAAAGCAGGACTTGACTCTGCAACATCGGATGGGCGTCTCGATATCATTCCATTCCAGTCTGAATTTCAATACATGGCCACATTACACTCTGCTGGTGAACACAACAGAATTTACCTGAAGGGATCAATTGAGAGGGTGTTGCCTAAATGCAAAGCAGTCCTCGACGGTGAGGGCAAGCCGGGAGCATTGGATGCTGATCATGTCCATCAACTGGTTGAAGATATGGCTGCTGACGGCCTGCGTGTGTTAGCTTTTGCCCGCCGCAACGTGATTGCAGATCAGCATGCTATTAATCACGACGACATCAACCAGTCATTTGAGTTTTTAGGTCTTCAAGCGATGATTGACCCGCCCCGGCAAGAGGCTGCTGCCGCGGTTGCCGCCTGTCATCGGGCCGGCATCGCTGTAAAAATGATAACCGGCGACCATATACTCACAGCGACAAGTATTGCCCGCAAATTAAGTATCGTAGCAGGCAATGATCAGGAGTCGGCCGTTACCGGTCACCAATTGGCTAAAGCTGAAGCTTCGCAACTCAGTGCCATGGCAAGACAAAGCAAAGTCTTCGGCCGGGTTTCACCAGAAAATAAGCTCGCCTTGGTAGAGGCTTTGCAAAGCGAGGGTCATGTTGTAGCGATGACGGGGGATGGTGTTAATGATGCACCCGCCCTCAGGCGTGCCGATATCGGAGTGGCCATGGCTATGAATGGTACTGAGGTTGCCCGGGAAGCTGCGGATATGATGCTGACGGACGACAATTTTGCCACCGTGCAGGCTGCTGTCGAAGAAGGCAGAGGGATCTTTGATAATCTTAAGAAATTTATTACCTGGACTTTGCCGACCAATGGGGGCGAGGCACTGGTTATTTTATTGGCGGTTTTGTTAGGGATATCTTTGCCTTTGTTGCCGGTACACATTCTTTGGGTCAATATGACGACTGCTGTATGTCTTGGCTTAATGCTCGCGTTTGAACCGAAAGAAGCTGACATCATGCAGCGGCCGCCAAACGGGCCGCATGCGCCTATTCTCAGTTCCGTTCTGGTGTGGCGCATCGTGCTGGTGTCATCACTGCTTTGTCTTGCTACGTTTGGTCTGTATCAACTCGAACTATGGCTGGGAGCCAGTGAAACGGAAGCCCGCACTGTTGCAGTAGCTATGTTTGTCGTCGGAGAAGCTTTCTATCTTATGAACTGCCGGTCACTCGAGAGGTCTGTGTTAAGCGTGGGGTTATTCAGCAATGTCTGGATCTGGCTTGGCATTGTCGTCATGTTTCTTTTGCAGATGATGTTTACTTATCTGCCGCTGATGAATGCCTGGTTCCAATCCGCACCGATTGCTTTGGAGTCATGGTTGCGGGTGCTAGCCTGCAGTCTGCTGATCATGTTAATCGTGGAGTTTGAAAAGCGTTTACGCCGGCGCAGTGCCGACAGCACGACCGGCAACAAACTGGTTGCTGATGCTGGCTAGTACTCTTTCAATATCTAACATTAGATCAGCGCTCTCTTGGTGTTCTGTAGCCAGGCGCAGTGCGCTGTAAGTGGCCTTTTCGAAGCACATAATGGATTGTGGTGGCTACATCAATGCTGGCTGAGGACAAGCTGTCAACGGGAAAACAGCCAATTAATATAAGCGGTGTTAATTGCCCAATGCAACCCATTCCATATTACAAAAAGGAGCCAGATATGACTGAGCAAGTAGCGACACTAATGAAACACATCCGGGATTATTACCAGCAGTTGGCAGCTTATTATCAGCAGTTAGCTACTGAAAGCGGGCAAAGTGAACGTATTACGCTGATAGCAGATCATGTGAAAGACTATGAGTGCAAGCGCGCTGACATACTGGAGCAGCAACTGCGGGATCGCCCGGATTACCCTGATTTTCTCGCCACCTGGCTCAAGGAAAAACCCCATGAACCCAATTCAGCACTGCGGCTGGACCTTGACGACCCTATGCCGAAAACCAACGGGTACAGTGTGGAAGATATTATGGGATTGGTGTCGAAGCAACATAATCAAATTGCGACCATCTACCTGCAGCTTGCTGATCTTGTACACTCAGTAAGTCTGCAGGAATTTTTTGGCACCCTGGCGCAGAACGAAGAAGCTGAGTTGAAAGTTTTGATTAGTGGCATGCAAGAGTTTGAGTCTTTATGACTGGGAGGGTTGCTGAGTACTTTTACTCATCGTCACTCTTGTGCTCGCTTTCCAGTTTTTGCAATTTTTTTGCGACGGTGTCGGTGGCTTGAGTATGCGGTGCTAGTAACTGATACAACCCGGGAACTACAAACAACGTTAGCAGGGTCGCGAAGACAGTACCACTAATAATGACGATGCCAATCACCATGCGTCCTTCGGCGCCGGGCCCACTGGCCAGCGCCAGCGGCACGGCGCCAAAAGTCGTCGCAATACTGGTCATCAATACCGGGCGCAGACGCCCAGCGGCGGATTCAATAATAGCATCCTGTACCGCGAAGCCCTGATCTCTCAACTGATTGGCAAACTCCACTACCAGAATAGCATTTTTAGCCATAATGCCAATCAGCAATATTAGCGCGATTTGGCTGTAAATATTAAAAGATTGTCCGAATATAACCAGCGCCAACAGTCCACCCGTGACAGCCAGTGGCACCGGAAACATAATGATAACCGGCTGGATAAAGCTTTCAAACTGCGCCGCTAGTACCAGAAACACTATAACCAACGCTAAGCCAAAAGCCACATAAACACCGCTTGCTGATTCCTTGTATTCCTGCGAAGCCCCCAAATAGTTGATACGTGCCTGCGCTGGCAGTTCCCGTTGAGCAAGTTGGTCCAGCTGAGCCAGCACATCGCCTAATGCTGTATTTGGCGCAAGCGAGGCTGATAAGGTCACTGACGGTATGCGGTCGACCCGTTTCAATTCATTCGGCGCGCCAAGGGTACGATACTCCACCACACTACCCAGTGGCACCAAAGCACCGCTGTTGGTTCTTATCTGAATAGCATTAAGATCCTCAGGCAACCTGCGATCTTTAGCTTCAGCACGAACTATTACCTCATAGGTTTTGGCGTTGTAAACAAAATCAGTCACGTCATTTTCGCCAAACATAATGCGCAGTGCTGCGCCGATTTGCCGCACGCTTAACCCTAGTGCGGCTGCTTTGCGGCGATCGACACTGAGTTCTGTCTGTGGCTTGGTTTCCTTGTAATCAAGACGGGGATTAATGAGTCCATTGATTTGACCAGCTTGTGCCATGAGTCGCTGCGCCCATGCTTGCGCGTTGGCATAATTTGCAGCACCGATAACAAATTGTACCGGTGAAGAAAAACCTTGTTGACCCAGACTGGGAGGATTAATTGCAAATGCCTGAGCGCCAGCAATGCTAAGCAATTTGGGCTGTAACTCGCTGACAATGTCTTGCTGCCGTTGTTGACGTTGCCCCCAGGGTTTCAGTTGGACAATGAGCAGCGCCTCATTGACTGGTGCCGGCCCCTGCTGCGCTAAGCCGGTAATGGCAATGATACGTTGCAGCGGACCCGCATCGCCCGTCATCGGCTGTAGAATGGCTTCTATACGCTTGACGATGCGCTGCGTGTAGGCAAATGAAGCACCTTGCGGCGCTTCGACCGGAATAATAATCGTCCCCCGGTCTTCTGTCGGGGCAAGTTCTTTTGGCAGCTGTTGATACAAAGTGTAGGCCGCGCCGGAAGCCAGCAAAGCAAGCACTACTATCACTACGGGCATCCGTGTTAATCCCTTGAGGCTGCGCCGGTAAACCCGGCTGAGAGCGCCGAAGCCCCGTCGCGTGATCCGGTACAGGCGCCCTTGGCTGAGGCGTTCCGCGTCCACCAGTTTGGATGTCAGCATGGCTCCCAGACTCAGAGCTATCAGGCTGGAAAAGGCCACGGCAGCACCCAGAGTCACGGCAAATTCAGTAAACAAACGGCCAACATCGCCGGACAAAAACAACAAGGGTACAAACACCGCGAGCAACACCAGGGTGGTGGCGATGACGGCCACACCCACCTGGTCGGTGCCACGCGCTGCTGCCAGCAGAGGAGGTTCGCGGTGCTCGTTCCGTCGGAATACGTTTTCCAGCACCACAATAGCATCATCAACTACCAGGCCAATGGCCAGTATCAGCGCCAATAAGCTGATGGTGTTGATCGAATAGCCGAAAAAGTACAGTGCGGTAAACGCTGCCAGCAGAGAAACCGGCAAGGTCGCGGCAGGAATCAGCGTTGCCCGCATTGAGCTCAGGAAGACAAAGATAACCCCGATCACCAGTGTCACCGTAATCGCCAGAGTTTTTATCACTTCCCGCAAAGAACCTTCGATAAAAATTGAAGCGTCGTAGCCGGTGTCGATAGTAACGTCATCCGGCAATGTTGGTGTTATTTGTTGAATTGCCTCTTTAACACCGTTAGCGACACTCAGCGTGTTTGCCTCAGACTGACGCACCACACCTAAGCCGACTGCCGGTTGTCCGTCTACCCTGAGCGCTGAGCGATAGTCTTCAGCTCCAATTTCTACCCGGGCCACTTCACCCAAAGTAATTTGATCACCGTCGACCTGTTGCAGCACCAAATCCCGGAATGCTTCCGGGGTATTTAACCGTGTAGTAGCGCGCACCGTCAGTTCACGTTGTTCGGATTCGAGGCGGCCAGCCGGTAATTCCACGTTTTGTAAACGCAAACGGCTGACGACATCACTTGGGGTTATGCTGCGTGCCGCCATGGCCTGCGCATCGAGCCATATACGCATCGCATAGTTCCGGCCACCACCAATAATGACTCTTGCCACGCCCGGCACAACTGACAATGGATCGACCAGATTGCGTTCGGCATAGTCGGTTAATTCCAGCCGGTCGCGGCGCTCGCTGGTTAGTGTCAACCACATGATGGGATCAGCTTCACCGGCGGTTTTAGCGATTACCGGGTCCTCGGCAGCTGCCGGCAGTTCTGCCCCGACCTGACCGATTTTGTCGCGGACATCGGCCGCCGCCGCTTCCAGATCACGATCCAGAATAAACTCAAGGGTAATTTGCGAGACTTCATCGCGGCTGTTGGAGGTCAGGGTATTGATACCCTCAATGCTGCTGATGGCGTCTTCAATAGTTTCAGTGATTTCGCGATCTACTACAGCCGCAGAAGCGCCGGGATAGACCGTAAATACCGACACAATGGGCGGATCAACGTCAGGATACTCGCGTACCGGAAGCAACAGCAAAGAGCCTATTCCGAAGATGATTAACAGTAAACTGATAACCGTGGCAAAAACCGGGCGTGCAATAGCAGTGCGGGAGAGTAGCATGCTGTCTAACCCGGGGTTCCATGGTTGCTGAGGTCGCCGGTGCCCTGCGTTACCTCTGTGGGATTAACTCGTTGCCCCTCGCGGACTTTCTGCAGGCCATTGACCACAATGGTATCACCGGCCGCCAGCCCTTTAAGGATTTCCACTTCACCCGGCTGGCGCTGACCGGTTTCTACGCTTATTCGCCTGACCAGGTTGTTCTCATGAATCCGGTATACGTATGTTTCCTGCCCTCTCAGCAATATTGCCTCCTCAGGCACGATTAATGCGTTTGGCCGGTTATCCAGAACCAGATCAACCGTCATAAATAGCCCGGGCTTAAGCAAGCCTTCAGGGTTGGGCAGTTCAGCTTCTACCTGCACATATCCGGTTTGCGGATTTATATCAGTATCGATTCGGCTGAGCGTGCCACTAAATGTCTGCCCGGTAAGTCCTGCCGCACGCGCTTGGATGCTAAGACCGGTGGCTAATTGCGGGATAAACTCGGAACGCACGCCGAACGTTAAATCCAGCGGATCAATGATACTCAGTTCCGCAATAATGCTTCCGGGCGTCAGTAAGGCACCAGGACTAACCTGTCGCAAGCCGATGAGTCCACTAAATGGTGCTCTGATTTTATGGTTTTGCAGGCGTGCCTCGGCAACCTGAACACTGGCCGCTGCTACTTTATAGGCGGCTTCCAATTCATCAAGTTTTGCCGGTGTAATCAAACCAGAACCCTTCAGCTCATGGCCCCGTTGGTAGTGGCGTTGAGCTTCGTTACGAGTGGCCAAAGCCTGCGCCAGTTCGGCCTGTTCCTGCTCGTCACTTAGTACAGCCAGGACATGACCCTGCTGCACGCGCTGACCCTCGGTAAAATTAATAGCCTTGATTAATCCAGTGACCTGGCTGGTTATGCTGACATGTTCGCGTGCTTGCAGTGTTCCTACGCTTTGCGTGGTGACTTTTATTTCACCGCGCTGCACTGTTGTAACATCAACTGGCGCAGGGGGACGTTGCTCTTGCTCTTCGCGAGTTGCCTGAGCCTCTGTACCGAACAGTAAGGACAAGACATCATTCTGGAAATAGCCGAGCGTCAGGATTATGAGCATGACCGCCAGTACTGAAACAATTATTTTCATGATTTTCGACGCCATATAAGCTATGCATGGCTTACCCACCAGCCCACGCAAATTTTAAATATCCCGTTCAGAGCCACAATGTCCGGACAGGTCAGGACTCCCGGTTAATTCCTGGATGTGGAGCTTGGCCTGCCAGATATTATTAACTCAACCCGGACAATAAGTGGCAGCATGCGCAGACGGCCGTTGTTTAAGGGTAAGGTAGTTCTCTCCGCCAGGTAATTGTTCCGGCTCCAAAGACTTCAATAAATTTTTGCAACTGTCGTTAACTGGTTTTCATCCTGAAACGGCTTCCGTGCCGTTTCGCGGAGTCGCAAAGTAAAATTTCGATTTTACTTTAATCGCAAAATCAATCGCTTAGGCGATCGATTTTGGCAGTGCTTCCTTGTCCTGCGTTAGTGCTCATCAAAAACTGACGTTTCTGGATGAGCACTAACTAAGATGCGAAAAGAAAGCCAATGGCAGTGCCACCAGCAATGTTCCTGGTGTCAAAAAAGCTGCCGTTAACGGCAGCTCATAGGAGGGGTAGATTTAATCAATTTTAGCTACTTCTTCTGTTGTAGACATCTTGCTGGCATCATTCAGTGTAATGATCGCATCGGCACTCAATTCTTTGCCAGAAAAGAATTCATCATCAATATTCCCGATAACGTAGACACGGTCGCCAATGCTCAATTGTTGCAAGCCGAGGTCATCCATTGGGTTATAGCCTAAATCCATAGTATCGACAGTAAACGTGTCTTTGCCGCTCTTGAGCGTAAATTCGCGGTCATCGATTGCAGTGATTTCCCCACTTGCAGATAACAACGCGCCATCTTCCATTTCACTGATTGATTGTCCGGCACCATCATTTTCTTCCCTATTATTGTTCTGATCGAGGCTCAGAGTATACGCTGGCGAACTGTCTACCCAGTAATAGTAGACATAGTGATCATCCAAATAAATATTGTTGGCTTCAACCTCGTTGCTGGAGAGCCAGTCTTTGTCTACCTGGCCGCTGACAGTGACTTTTTGACCGACATTTAAATAGTTTGCCATATCCCTGTCTTCCCAAGGCCACTCTGTAAACTCAACTTCCAGCTTTTTGCCGCCATGATTAAGCGTTATTTCATCTTCTCCTACTGTCTGAATCATTCCGGTCACAATGATGGGATCTCCGTCGCTGTAGGCGGACAGATCAGCATCTTCTTGTTGATCTGCCAGTACACCTGTTGATAAAGACACAGCCGAAGCCATAATTAATGAGGTTACCAGTTTATCAGGTATCATAGTATTCTCCTGTGATGTGGTAGGTTCACAGAACTGGCAGCAGATGGCGTGCCAATTTTCTTTTATAAAAATGGAGAATCCTTAGAAGTATTCAAACTGTTCACAGCGGTTAAGCTGAACCAGCTATAAGCAGCGTTATTATATGTATTTTACCTTCCACAACCTGCTTCGGTGTAATATCCTGAAACGAGGGAAGATATTATCGGCTAACCCGCACCATTCAACTTGCTTTATACAAGTTTATCAGCCTAAAAAAGTCTTTTCTGAAAGACTTAGATGCGACTGTATTCACTGTCAGGCAACAATGATGCTGTGTAGCCGCTTGCATGAATTTATTAGGATTTTAATTGCTCAGTAAAATTTGCAGGCTCATCGCAGACTTTGTCAAACGTTCAATTATATTGTAAGAATTTCACCAAACGATTGCTTAAACAGCATTTTTGCGCAAGGGACACAATTGTTGGAAGCTGTTGGAAGCGTTCAAGCATTGAGCAAGGCGCTTTCATCCTTAGCTTGCACGTCGACCGCCTCCACAGAGACCGTAACCATGCTATCTGCGGGTATTTTCCAGTCGGGATGTCTACCTGTGCAAATATTTGTCATGCTTTATGTAGCGTTATATTCAATGGTAAAAGGATCGCTTTTTCTTCGCCGGATTTACTAAGGATTTGTAAAATACTAAATTCTGTTAGTCGCCGACTTGCCAGCAAATGAAGGTCGCAGATTCAGAATAACCCGGGCAGAACTGGCCCGGGTGAACTATCCGATAACTTTCCATCCATACGCTGACCTTCGGCAGGCCAGAATCCTTATTCTATCCGGATCGGTCATATGGCAATCTAGCGGCCAGAACGGCTGTAGTTGCCTGCCACGAAGTCCCAGTTAACCAGCTTCCAGAAGGCTTCAAGGTATTGAGGACGTGAATTTCTGTGGTCAATGTAGTAGGCATGTTCCCACATATCACAGGTCAGTAAAGGGATTTTCTCATTTGTCATGGGATTACCGGCATCACTGGTATTTACGATCTCGAGGCCACTGTCCCCGGTTGCACAAAGCCATGTCCAACCTGAACCGAAATTACCGGTCGCCGCTTCGTTGAACTGTTCTTTGAAGGCGTTAAATGAACCAAAAACAGAGATCAGTTTTTCACTGAAATCGCCATCCGGTTCGCCACCGCCTTCAGGGCTCAGGCAATTCCAGTAGAAGGTATGATTCCAAACCTGCGCACCATTGTTAAATATGCCTCCGTTGGCTTTGGCAATAATATCTTCCAATGAGGCGTCGGCAAATTCGGTGCCTTCTATTTGGTTATTTAGTTTATCCACATAGGTAGCATGGTGCTTGCCGTAATGGAAATTCAGAGTTTCTTCAGAAATATGCGGCTCCAGAGCGTTCCTGGGGTAGGGTAGTTCGGGTAAAGTATGCTTAGTCATAGGGCATTGCCTTTGGTGGATTATTAATGAAGTTAAGATACAAGCGGTTGGCTTGTTACACTGCAGCACTTGAGTCCTGCGCGATCGTCATAGTGTCGATGTAATCTCTGCCCCGTCTTTGAAAAAGGCACCTGGGGCTTAGTTGGTGATTGTTCCTGGATAATAGCTGGATTGACCATATTTAAACCTCCTTGTTTAAACCTCCTTGTTTAAACCTCCTTGGATAATTCGGGTAGCCTGCAATGAGATGCTTGTTGCAAAGCTAGACTCCTATGCCTCACAGCGCTTTGCGACCCGGTTTTTTCGCTTGGCATAAAAACTAACCAGCCGCCATATATACCATGTCAGTAGCAGTATTATAACGGTGGCAGTCACAGGACCAAGCCACAAAAATACAATTCCCGTGTACCCGGAACTTTTAATAATGTCTACTACTCGATCTGACATGACGAGTTTCTCCTTGCCAAAACCCAGCGCTTAGGCTGGGCATATTGCTGCCTGTCATTTTGCAAACATTGCACTAGTGCTTGTAAATTTTTCAATCTCGACGTTAATGGCCAATCGCGCCAGACCAGACAGGCTTGATGGGTATTGTCGATCGCATCAGCGTGTTCAGTCGGGCCTTTCTCAGTCAGACAGCTTCCATGCCGTTTCGCGGATTCGCAAAGTAAAATGTCGATTTTACTTTGCCGGCAAAATCAATCGCTTAGGCGATCGATTTTGGCAGTACTTCCTTGTACTGCGTTAGCGCCCATCAAAAACTGGCGTTTCTGGATGAGCACTAGCTACTTGAATGAGACAACGCAAGACGAATGCCAATAAATTGATTGCAAACATTTTGGGTAAACTTTCTGGCTACTCTCCAACAACAGCTTCTGCAGCTGCATTTAATAGCTCACCAGAAGCCAGCTATAAAATTCTCTGGTATGTAAATTGCTGCAGCCGTGTTGACGTCAGATAACAGGATGGCGGTCACAGTGTTATCTGATCCATTTTCAGTTTTTACAGCAGAGGTGAGGAGATCAATATGTCCACTAAAACGAACAACCAGGGTGAGGGAAACAGGGAAGCTGCAGAGCGATATAACGAGGCTCAGGAGCAGTTTGTTCATTCCCAGGAAGGAAAAAAGCAAATAGACAAAGCCAGCGATATTGAGAGTGATGACGAGTTGCTGGAGGCGGAAGAAGAAGGCAGGTCAAAAGCCAGGGAGTAATTTAAGTAGTTGAACCTTAAAAATGCACACTGACTTGATTTTAATAAAAAATTTGGTAGTACGGGTTATTTCCGACTAGTAAAGCCTGTACAGACTGCATTTTTCTGGTCGACTCGACGTGCAAGCCTGGGAAGGCTTGCACATTGACTGAAAGCCAATGCGAGAAGCAAACATTCAAGTAAATTCATACATTTGCTCAGGGATGATTATATAGTATTCATCCTGAAACGGCTTCCATGCCGTTTCGCGGAGTCGCAAAGTAAAATCGACATTTTACTTTGCCCGCAAAATCAATCGCTTAGGCGATCGATTTTGGCAATACTTCCTTATACTGCGTTAGTGCCCACCAAAAACTGGCGTTTCTGGATGAGCACTAAATAGTTCCCATTAAGGAACCCATAATTTTTGACCGCAGCCAATGCTGTGCATGGAGACACGCCAAAATAAATTGCCTAAGGGATTGATTTTGCATAAAAATAAACTCGCAATTTTACATTGCGATCACTTTATTGCAGTCATTAATACTTAGCTTGCTCCGAAGAATCCCACTGATTCTTTTCATAGGCGGCTAAATAAATTAGCCTTGCACCTGAAAAGACCTTTCGCCTGTGACCTAAGTAAAAGTTATAGCCATGGCAATAATTGTTGGCATATGCATCTCAAGCGACTACCCCACTATTGACGGCAGAGGTATCCGTTATGTTATAGGCCAGTTGTTGATGTTGTTCGGTTATTTTAAGACAATATGCGGCGAAAGCACTTATGACAGGCGAGGTTTATGAAACAGAGTCCTAAGTCGACTGAACAACCTCAACAACCTGAGCAATCAGGGGGAACATCGCCAAACCAAAAACCTGGTAAAGGCAATAGTCGCACGTCAAGAGCTCAACAAAATCGCCTTGTGGTTGTTGGCACCGGCGTTTCAGATGGTGGTCTGGAGGCCGCCAGAAAACTGCTTTTGAGCCTTGAAAGCACGGATCATCTCGCACTTGTCTTTGTGCAAAACAGAGATTCCACTGAAAAAAACTTACTTGCCGCGTTAGGAGCAACATCCGCAAAGTTTGCCGTTGTTGAAATCCAGGGCCGCAAAAAGCTCAAAGCCAAAACTGCTTATATCTGCCCCCCCGATGAGTATGTAGAAATAAAAAATGGTTTTGTTCGGCTTAGTAAACCAGAAAATACTCAATCTAAGGGGCCGATCGATCACTTTTTCTACTCACTTGCCTCTGGAAAAGGGGTGTACAGGGTCGCAATTATGCTTTCCGGGATGGGCACCGATGGCACTATGGGACTCAAAGCCATGAGCGATCAAGGGGGGTTCTCGCTAGCCCTGAGTACAGATTCTGAAGGCAATGAAACTATACCCCACAGTGCAAGTCCCGCTGGTGTTGCCGATTTTGTTCTGTCTCCTGAAGGTATTGCTCAGGAAGTTAAAAGCTATGTCAGGCACTTGCAGGAAGTTAAGTCATCCGGTGCGGAACAACAGCGTGTTGCCAAAATTGAAGAAGCGATTCCGGTTATTACAGAACACTTGATGAAGGCTACAAGTCACAATTTTCTGCATTATAAAACCAGTACTCTGTTGCGTCGTATTCAGCGACGGATGCAGGTGCATAAATTCTTGTATGTTGAGGAGTATGTTGATTTTCTTCAGCATCACAAAGATGAGGTGCAGGCTCTGTTCCGAGAGTTGCTTATTGGAGTCACTCATTTCTTCCGTGACCCCGATGCATTCGCAGCGTTAAAACTGCAGGTACTGCCAAAAATCTTTGGACAACGTCATGCCGAAGATTGTCTGCGTATCTGGCTGGCCGGCTGTGCTAATGGTGCCGAAGCTTATACTATGGCGATACTTTGCCTCGAAGTCATGGAAGATATTGATGATCCCTGTAATGTGCAAATATTTGCTACAGATATTAATGATCAGGCACTGGAAATCGCCCGCAGAGGCGTCTACCCCGTTGGTATTGCTGAGACTGTTTCCCCCGAGAGACTGGGTAAATATTTTACCAGGCGGGGGAAAAAGTATGTGGTAAACCAGGACATCCGCAATGTGGTCATGTTCTCTACCCATAATCTCATCAGTGATCCGCCGTTTTCCAATCAGGACCTTATCGTTTGTCGCAATCTGTTAATTTATCTTGGTCCTCATCTTCAGAATAAATTAATGCCGCTGTTCCACTATGCCCTGCGGCCGGGAGGCTATCTCTTTCTGGGCCCCAGCGAAAGTACCAGCACTCATGGCGAATTGTTCAGGCCAGTTGATACCAGCCATAGTATTTCTCAGAGAAAAGGCACTGCGGCAAAGAGAGCTCCATCTATCAGCCTGAGACAAGATCAATTGTTCTCTTTCAGGCGGGCGACCAAACAGCCAGAACAGCAGCCTGACCTCACAGCTATTGCCCAGCGTATCGTCTTAGATGAATTCGCCCCAAAATATGTTGTGGTGGACGATTCCGGCCGGATCATCAATACCTCACCCGGCATAGATAAGTATTTGCGGATAAGCGGAGGAGACTACGAAAATAATATTGTGAGGCTGGCAGTGGGCGGGCTACGCATTGGTTTAAGAGCCGCTCTGTCGGAGGCCAAAAAAATCCGCCGTCGTGTTGATCATGATCAAATGTCGATTCGTGTCGGTGAAAAAACTCAGAAAGTAATGCTGACGGTGCAACCGATGCCCAGACTGGGAGAAGACGAACCCCTGCATATGGTGGTATTTCAGGACGTGGGCTTACCCTTTGACCGGGGCCACACAGACGCGCATTTTGCAGCAGAAGAACCGGACGCTGACGCACTCATTGCCCAGTTGGAGAATGAGCTTGAGGCTACCCGCCATGGCCTCGATAAGTCCCTGCAAGATTTAGAAGCAGCCAACGAAGAATTACAGAGCAGTAATGAAGAGCTGCTGTCTATGAACGAAGAATTGCAGTCAGCTAACGAAGAACTGGAAACCTCAAAAGAACAAATTCGTAGCAGTAGTGAGGTGGTCACGCAAGCCAAAACTGATTTAGAGAATCTGCTGCGCAGTTCCCAGATAGCGACTGTCTTCCTCGACGAAGCATTTTGCATCCGCGGCTTTACGCCGGCTTTTACTGAAATTTACCAGTTAGTCAGCACTGATATTGGTCGGCCTCTTAATCAATTTGTTCCAAACGTGGCAGATATGCCGCCACTTCCAGATCCTGCAAGCGTCTCAAAAAATGGGGCTGTCGAGCACACTATACAAACTAAGTCCGGCCGGGCCTACCTGAGGCGGGTGCTACCCTATTGTTTGGTATCAGGTGAAACCAAAGGAATTGTGGTCACGTTTGCCGATGTGACTGAGCTGAGAGCAAGTGAGGACATGCTCAAGCGTTCGCTGAAGGCTGCACGGCTGAACGCTTTTTACGCGGATATGAAAACGATGAAGCTACGCCAGCGCGGCCCCTTGCAGGAAGTGCTGGGACTTACCGAACACAGCAGTTTGAAAGAGTATTTCAACCTGATCCATCCGCAAGACTTGCCGGTTTATCAGCATCTATTGCAATCACGCGCTCCGGATGCTGCACTATACAGCAGTACTCACCGGGTGAAGACGGAGAAAGGCGATTACATCTGGCTCCGGGAAATGGGAGAGGTCGCGTTTGACAACGGTAATTCAGCTATTCGGCTCTCAGGCACCTATCAGGATGTTACCGCTGAACAAGCCTACCGTTTAAATTTAGAGGCAAGAGAGAAGCAACTCAGTGATGCTTTGGATCGACTGGACATATCGCTTTCCGCCAGCGGGGCCGCCGCATGGAGCTGGGACCCAAATAAAAACATACCGATTGTAAGCGACACAATGAAGCAAATGTTCGGTTTTGCAGCGGATGCTTGTCCCGGATATGAAGACTTCATATCGCGAATTCACTCTGATGACCGGCAGAGAATTGATAAAGCGAATCTTGATGTTTTGCACCATGGAGGTCTTTACGAAGAAGAGTACCGGATTTGCTTGCCCTCTGGGGATATGCGCTGGTTGAGGGCTAACGGCAGGGTGGTTTTGAGTGCAGAAGGCAGATTGGAAAATTTTTTTGGTGTTGCCTTTGACATTACTGAGCAAAAAAACCGGGTAATGGAAGCCAACGGTCGTGAGGCACATCTGCGCCGCGTTATTGATAATACGTTGAATTTTATCGGAGTGCTGGATTACCAGGGAACCCTTCTTGAATCGAATAAAACGGCTGTGGAAGCTGCAGGCATTGCCCGGGAAGAGGTCATTGGTAAACCTTTTTGGGAGTGCTTTTGGTGGTCTTGGGACGATAATGTGGCGACACGCCTTTTTCACGCGATCAAGCAGGCGCAGCAAGGTGAGGTTGTTCGCTACGATGAAACTGTGCGCATGGCGAATGATAGTCTCATGGTCATTGATTTTGTGCTGGCGCCCGTTAGAGATGACGCCGGAAAGATTACCCACATTATTCCATCTGGAACTGATATTTCTGATCGTAAGCAGTTTGAAGAGGATATCCGCCTGAGCGAAGAGCGCTTGTATCTGGCAGCAAAATCTGCT
>JGI12048J13642_10014517_pt1 | contig 31585 bp, 24 predicted proteins | sample ElkSlonscriptome_16_FD_13642 | JGI IMG/M metagenome (IMG submission 13642)
CCTCGGAAAAATAGCTTTTTATTAATAAAAATCGTCCCTACCTCCCTACCTCCCTACCTCCCCACCCCCCCACAAATCAAGTTTTAGGGCTAGAACGAAACGGCCCTGCTTACAAAGGGGGACGGGAGGGGGATTCCAAGGGGGATTTAGGGGGCGGTAATAAACCAAAGACTTCTATATACACAGTCGCCCCAAAACAGAAAGTGAGGGGGAAACTATTCTTACGTCCAAGCCCGGAAAAATGTATTATCTTGCCAAGCGACTGCGGTACGGTTTTCAATAGCTGCCATGTCTTCGGAGGTAAGCGGTTTAAAAGCTTGAGCGACTTTAAAATTAGATTCTAATTGTTCAACAGTTTCTGCGGCAATAATACAACAATGCACCCCCGCCAAAGATAAAACATAGCCCATCGCTTGGTGCATTCCGTCTAAAACTCCACTGCGAATTAATCGTCCATAAGCAGGAACTTTCATCGCAATCACACCGACATTTTTTTCTTGGGCTACAGGTAAAACCGTCTTAGAAAAAGGTCGAGGATGATGAATATCTGCCGCATTAATAGAAACTAATGTTGTATCAAATGGATAACGACGTAAGCCTTCAGCAATGATATCCGGTTCGTGATGTCCGGTAATGCCTGTGTATTTAATAATTCCCTGTTCTTTTGCTTCTTCTACAGCTTTAATTGCTCCATTTGCGCCAAAAATTTCATCCAAAGTTTCTGAGAAAGAAACATGATGTAATTGCCACGCATCAAGGTAATCTGTATTAAGGCGTTTTAGCGATCGCTCTAACTCTCTCCAAGCCCCATCGCGATCGCGTCGAGCCGTTTTAGTCGCCAGAAAGATTTTGGAACGGTAAAGGGGTAAAACTTTCCCCATATGTTCTTCACTTGGCCCGTAGCTAGCTGCTGTATCAAAATAGCGAATTCCTAGCTTTAATGCTGCTTCAACTTGGGCGATGGCTTCGGCTTCTCGTCCCGGTTTGGAGAGGGGGGTTTGTCCGGCACCTCCTAAACCAAAAATCGGCAATGTGACGCCTGTTTTCCCTAAGACTCGTTCCGGCATCGTTGCAGTCTCGGGGACTTGGATCGCAGAACGAGCCGTCATTTGAGACTGTCGTTGCTGCAAAGCCGTACTCCCAACAATACCGCCTGCAACAGCAACCCCTGTCATTATAAACTTGCGTCGTGTGGTTTTACGTGTCATATTTTACAGTGATTGGTTAACAACAATTTAAACTCAGTGAGACTCTCTATTTTGAGAATTCATTGTTTATTTTAACTATATTTTTTAATCTAGATTTCTAAACGTGACAAGCCCAAGCTTTCATTCTTCGTTAAAATCAGCCCTTCGAGGGAGATTGAGCAATTTTTGGATCACCTCTATTTTAATCAGTTTATTTCTTTTGTTGGGGTTTGCTTCTACTGCGGTCAGCCAATCTTTAAATCCTGAACCCCAGTCCAATGCTTTAATCTGTGAACAACAATTAACCCCTCAAATCGATAGGATTCTTAGCCGCTCTCAATTTAAACGTTTTCGTTGGGGAATTTCTATCAAAACATTATCTCCAAATCGAGAACTTTATCGTCGAGATGCAGAACATTATTTTATCCCGGCTTCTACTGTTAAACTGATGACAACAGCAGCCACTTTATCTCAACTTCCCGTTGATTATCGCATTTCAACTTCGATTTATGGAGATGCCAAAGGAAATCTTTATATTGTCGGACGGGGTGATCCGAGTTTAACGACAACTCAGTTAAAAGATTTAGCGAAACAACTCAAAGATAAAGGTATAACTCAGGTCAATCAATTAATTGCTGATCCGGGATATTTTCCCGGTTTTGCGGTTCATCCCAATTGGGATTGGGAAGATATTCAAGCGGGATATGGTGCGCCTGTTAATAGTTTGATTTTGAATCAAAATTCAATTGATTTAATCTTATCGCCGCAAAGCATTAATCAACCCTTAAAAGTGACTTGGGTTCGTCCTCAACAGGGGAAAGGATGGCAGATCAGAAATAAGACAATTACCGTCTCAAAAAATCAACGGGAGTTTGTGGAAATTGGACGAGATCTCACCCAACCCATTATTGATGTTTCTGGACAGTTGCGAGTCGGTTCGGAACCAGAACCTGTTTACGCCGCAGTTGTTGAACCGACAAAGAATTTTATCGAAGAATTTAGACAGATTCTCGAAAGGCAAGGAATTCGAGTATTAAAGACAAGTATTATCTCAACTTCTCAATATTCTAATCCAGAATTAGCGCGGGTAAAATCTCCGCCGCTTGCTAAGTTAATTCAAACCACAAATCTAGACAGTAATAATATTTTTGCGGAGGCGTTACTGAGAATTTTAGGTGTACAACAACCGAGTTTAGATGCAGTCGAAACGGGATTAACTGCGATGCAAACAATTTTAACCCGCTTAGGGGTTGATCCAGAAGGTTATCGTTTAGTGGATGGTTCGGGTTTATCTCGTCAGAATTTAGTGAGTCCAGAAGCGTTAACTCAAGTATTAGTTGGCATGGCAAATTCACCTCAGTTTGAGAGTTATCAAAACTCTTTATCTGTCGCCGGAGAAACCGGAACGTTAAAAAGGCGATTTCAAGAGACAACAGCCGCTGGAATTGTCTATGCAAAAACCGGAACTTTAACCGGAATTTCGGCGCTAGCAGGATATATTTATCCTCCCTATTATCAACCGTTAGTGTTTAGTATTCTGGTGAATCACTCAAATTTATCAACCGCTGAGTTAAGACAAGCAATTGATCAGATTGTGATATTATTGAGTCAATTAAAAGTATGTTGAGTTTGGGTTTTCAATGGGGCGTTTACCCAACCTCACTGTTGACTTTAATTTGCTCCGACTTCACCTGGGATGATACACTTCGCGCCATTTTCCCTGAGAGAGAGTCCCCACAAACTAAAACTTGAATAATCTATCAATATTCAGACGCAGATCACCGCTTCTTTTAGATGTCGAGAGATTCCGACTGGGGCAGGTGTCCAGAAGCAAAATCTGATATTTTTTAATTTTAGATGCAATTCATCCCACTATCAGATAAGATGTATCTCATCTCAAGAGTGACAAAATTGCGATTGGCTTCGCCACTGACGCTACTGCGTCAATCGCTAACCCCATCCCCCAAGCTGGGAATCAAGTTTCGCAAACTCATCGCTCAAATCCGTTAATTCTTCTCAATAAAAAACGTATGAAAGCCAAGATTTACGAGAGAATCGAAACGCTAGTTGATATTCAAGAAAAGTTTAGCAAACGCTTGATTCCCAAAGGAACGATTGGTACTGTGACCGAATATTATGAACGTCCGAAAGAAGCCTATGGGGTTGATTTAAAAATAAAAGACGAAGCTGCATTCGGAGGCTTTGACTATGATAATGTATTGCTTTATCCCGAACAGTTTCAAGTCATTAACCAAACAGCAGAAGAAGAACATTTAAAAACCGTTTATCAAGATATTGAGTATCAAGCCCCTCAAGTGACACCAGACGATCCCCAATTTATTGTTCAACCTAACAAATCTCAGGTAAACTTGTAAGAAAAAGGTGCAATCTCAACAGGAACTCCGGTCGCGAACTGCACTGTAAAATCGATGCTAAAAGCTTCCGGACTTTTGCAATGACAGACCGAAAAAGCCTACTCAGAACGCTGTCAAACCAAAAATTACCGACCAGGAGGCATTATGAAATGGAAACGGCGTACTTACATTGTTCTGTTTCTGTGGACAATGTTAATGAGTATAGCACTCCATAACGCTGTCACCCGTCCGCAGGAGTTTAGTCTGCGAGTTCTACATACCAATGATCATCATGCTCACCTTGAAGCGGTTGAAGGGGGTGAGACAACCCTTGGGGGTATTGCTCAACGTAAAACCTTAATTGACTCGCTTCGGAGTGAGGACAAAGCCCCTACATTGGTATTAGATGCGGGGGATATTTTTCAAGGGACTTTGTATTTCAATAAATACTTAGGTGAAGCTGACTTACCTTTTTATAATCAGTTGAATTATGCAGCCGTTGCTGTTGGAAACCACGAATTTGATAAAGGTCAACAAGTTCTCGCGGACTTTATCAAACAAGCTAAGTTTCCGATGGTTTCAGCTAATATTGATGTAGCTCCAAATTCACCTCTTTCGGGTTTAATTAAACCTTGGATTGTGCAGGAAGTCAAGGGTCAAAAAATCGGTATTCTGGGCTTGACGACAGCCGAAACAGCCCTGTTATCAAGTCCCGGAGAAGGTGTCGTTTTTACCCCGGAAGTTGAAGCTGCCCAAAAAGCCGTTACAGCCTTACAAAAACAGGGCGTTAATAAAATTATTGCCCTGACTCATTTAGGCTTTTCCAACGATAAAGAATTAGCCCGTAAAGTTGATGGAATTGATATTATTATTGGCGGACATTCTCATACGCCTTTAGGTAATATGCCGGGGGCGACTGAACCGTATCCTGTAGTTGAAAAAACACCCAATGGCGAAACGGTTTTATTAGTGACTGATTGGGAATGGGGTAAATATTTAGGGGATTTACAAGTTAGTTTTGATCCGAAAGGTCATCTGATCAATTGGCAGGGTTCACCCCATGCAGTTGATGGTAATATTAAAGCAGATGAAACTTTTATTGCTCAACTTGATGAATTCAAACAACCCCTCGATGATTTGCGTCAACAAGTCGTCGGAAAAACGACTGTTAAATTAGATGGTGATCGCGCTAATATTCGCACCCAAGAAACAAATTTAGGCAATTTAATTGCGGATGCAATTTTAGATAAAATGCGCGTTGATAATGGTCAAATTTCGATAGTTAATGGGGGAGGAATTCGGGCGAGTATTCCCGCCGGAGAAGTGACAGTCGGTCAAGTGTTAGAAGTGTTACCTTTTGGTAATACTGTGACTCGATTAGATTTAACGGGAACCCAACTTAAACAAGCTTTAGAACATGGAGTTAGCCAAGTTGAACAAGGAGACGGAAGCTTTCCTCATGTCTCGGGAATCCGGTTGACTTGGAATCCAAAAGCACCCGCAGGTTCACGAATTGTTTCTGTACAAGTTCGGGATCAAAACGGAAAAGAACAGCCCTTAGATCTCAATGCAACCTATCGAGTCGTCACGAATGATTTTATGATGGGTGGAGGCGATGGTTACAAGATTTTTGAAGCGGGTGAAAATCAAGTGGATACCGGATTTTTATTAGCCGATGTAGTGATCGATTATATTCGGAATCAATCTCCATTAAACCTCAAAGCTGAAAATAGAATTGTACCAAAAAATGTCTAACTTGAGTGGGTGAAGGATGGATTTATGGCGCAACGCGGGCGGGAACAGGGAACAGCGCTTGCCTTGCGGCCCGGCGGTTTCCGGCGAGACTTAGTTTGCAATCTTAGGGATCAGGGAATAGGGGATTGAAAAACCCTTTAAATCAAGGTTTTAGGTTTCTGGGTTCTCGAAGGTTTGTTAACATACCAGCGCGAACTGCTATAAAATTAAATCATCATGATTAGAGGTTTAATGTTAGACCTCTATTTTTATGATATTTACCCCTAATTTTCACAAGCGGGATCTAACTTAAATCCTCGTTCAACTAAACCCACTCCAGCTTCAAAGGTATTGAGTTGAATACCCTCTCCCATACAAACTGTTGCCCCATAAAAGCCACAACCGGAACTTGAATCAATTTGACGATAGATCGGATTTTTGTACCCAAAGATGACTTGAAATAATTCCTGAGAATCATCAGAATACATCTGATCGAAATTGGGAAAGTTAGGCGTCAACCGATAAAAAATAGAAGTGGCTTGGTTGCTTTGAAAAGTAATTTCAAAAGTCACACCCGGATGGCGATCAAACGGATATCGAACAACAAAATTCTGGTTTCTCACTTCTTCCTGGAGAGGATGACCAAAATATTCACTAATCTTCTCTGGAGGTTCACCAAATATTCGCCGTTTTTTCCCCGTTTCTAAAACATCTATTACAATATATGGGTGGGGAACAGCATCGATTTTCAGCGCCCGACATAACAACGTGGCAATCTCTCCCCGTGTCGAATTTTGATTAGAATTGAGTTGTCGAATTTCCGGAAAATTGACTACTATTCCCCTTCGAGTAGCCGCAGCAACAAGCCCTCTAGCATAACTTGGAATAGTCTTCGCATCCTCAAAATTTCGATTGAGAATTGCCATCGCTTCTGCTTCAGACTGAAAATAGAGGGCAGATCCCAAAACAGCGATCGCTTGAACTCGAGGAAGGGGTTGTTCCGGCTGAAATGTTCCATCAGGATATCCGCTAAAAAACCGCTTTTTTGTCGCCGTTTGGATACTTTCAAAAGCCCAATGGGTTTGGGGAACATCCCGAAATGAGATTGGTTCTCGTACCTCCTCCGCCTGGGGAAACGCCCCACACATCAGGGAAGCAAATTCAGCCCGAGTTAGAGAGGTTTGAGGGCGAAACCTGCCGTCAGGATAGCCACTAAAGCGCGATCGCTCTTTCAAAGCAAGAATAGATGATTGCGCCCAGTGATCTTGAATATCCGAAAACATCTCAAATTGTTAGTTGATGACTTAAATCACACGATAAATAAAATTAAATGTTGCCCAAGCATTAATATCTAAGGCTAAATCATCAGTGGAAATACCCGCGCGTTCAACGCCAAGCTGACTCGCCTTACTCAAATCTTCTAGCACCGCTTCCGCAACTTCTAGAGGATTAGATAATAAAAATAACTTTGTATTTCCACTTCCCATTGTTTTCGTTTTCTCAATCGTTTTCAGAGCTTGATTAAAAGGATAATGACTAACAACCAGATAAGTTTCTGCTAACCCGGCAGGCCCTCTTACCATTTGTCCAACTGTCTCTGTTGATGCTGTACTATCATAGGCAGTGCTAGAAGGTAAACTCATAGTTTTACCGGGAGAAACCCGTTTTTGTCGAGGTACATTCCCTAACTCCTCATTGATTTCTGTATCTTCCAAAATCGGATCGAGAAGATAGGCTTGTCCGCGAGTATTGAGATGAAACCAGATGAAATAGAGAGGTAAATTGCCGTTATTTTGCAACTGATACTGTACTCGACTGCCGACGGGAACCGACACAATGCCTTGACTCATCGAAGTCTTCATAGACGACGATGACGGATTAGTTGGGGGCCGATCTTCTTCCGGTTGAGTTAAGCTAGCCTCATTTTGACTTTGAGGGGTTTCCTGACTCATGAGGACTTTAGCTTGAGGAGTGAGTAAAGCAAGCGTTGTTCTCGCCCTCATCAATGAAGACTGCTCATTTTGGGTGAGGTTGAGGAGTTTAGCCGCCAGCCGGGTTTTGAGTTGAGGAACCAGTCGCTGTACGGCAATTTTTACCGCCTCTCCGCCTTCTCCCACACTTTCCGGTAATACCGCCTGTCCCATCGAGAATAAACCATAACGGCCTTGAAATAGAGAGGGCAAAGGTGCAGAAGGACTTTGAGCAATCGCTGTATCTCGTACCCGACCGAGAATATAATCAGCAGGCTGGTCGTTAGTGACGATAGACACATCGGCAATTCCCGAAAAAGCGCTGGTTGCATCAACCCGTTCAATCCGAGCCAGTTTGGGGTCTAGAGCAACTTTCAAGTCAATTTGTCGGGGAAGGACACGAATCGCTTCTTTCACCCGTTGTTTAGCTTTAATTTCGGGTAAGGCAGAATTACCACTTCCAACACTGCGGACTGTTGCTTTTGCAGTTAAACCCGTGCGAGAGCGAATCAACAGTTGAGACATAATCGGACTCACCTCAGATTCGGAGTCCGGTAGAACGGTGTAAAGAGAATTCGCTTCATAATACTCTAAAATCGATGCAGGTAGACCGCTCAACAAGAGTTTAGCGGTTTTTCCATTATCTTCTACCGCCTTGATCACTCCCCCTGCGCCAGAGGAATTGGATAATAAATTTTTAAGAGCAAGCGGTTTATCCGTTAGGCGAGATTCTGAACCCGAGGAGAGTTCTTTGTAGAGTTGGGGTTGTTGAGCAACACCCATCGTTTGTTCAACTACACCTGCAACTTGAATTAAACTCGATTGCAGGCTATCGGCCGGAAATGCTGACCACAGGGTTTGGGTGAGAGTATGGGTAAATAATCCCGCACTCCAGTTATCCCAGTTAATTTCAACGGCGACTTGTGAAGGTTTAGTTCCACTGAGAACAATACCCGGAAATTGATTGGGACGGCGTTTTTCGAGTTGTTCTCTCGATAAGTTCAATTGAGACAAGAGTTGATCTTGAAAATCTTGTTCAGCTTGGGAGATTTTAGAAGTATTGGGACTCGCACTCGAACGAATGTGAAAAGCCCCCTGTTGGCTAAATCCCGGATAAGCATAGCTGGTGTCAAGAACTGTAATGACTTGATCAGTCGGCAGCGATCGCAGCAGTAACCAGAGTGTATCCTCTAGTAAGTCATTAATCTCGCCATCTTCTGTCGTGCTAGAAGTCCCATCAACAGGCACTAAAGCATTCTGACTCGTTGAGGAATTGGTCGTTGAATTTGATCGGGGAATAGAACTCCCATAGCCACTGAAATGAAAAACAACGACATCACCGGGTTTCGCTTGTTCGATCAGATGAGTAATAAAGGCATTTTCAATATTTTCACGAGTCGCCTTCTCATTACTCAGCGTGATAATATCTGAATCCGTGAACCCAAAGCGACAGGTCAAGAGTTCTCGTTGAAGTTCGATATCAGTAATGCACCCTCGTAACGGCTCAAAGCCGCTACTACTGCCTGGATATTGATTGATTCCGACAAGCAGTGCTAACTTCCGGCGAGTCGGTTGAGCGAGGGCTTGGTAATAGCGTTCGCTACCCATCCACCATTGTGTTTCACTGATTCCCAGTGCTGCTAGCAGTAGACTAGCCCGTTGCAAAAATTCCCGTCGTTGTAGTCCCATTCTCTCTCCCTGACATCCTACCCGGCTGCTGAAAACTTCTCACTTTTTTCACTTCATTAAATACCATACTAGGTCGAGGATGCTCAACGATTGTTCTATCAATCCAGCTATTTTCCTCAATCGGTCAGGTTAGCAAATGTTCAACTTGCTTTCCTTTGTCCTTTTATGATCTATTGTTTTGAGCCTTTTCACCTGACGATCTCTCAAAGACCGACTGAACTCAATAGGCAAGCGGCAGTTTCTAGCATTTTAACAGCTCTCTACTTTGAGTGAAGAAGTTTATCCATCCACTCAACCCCTGATCGGCATAATCGAGCCAAACTTAACTGCACTGACTGAAATTGTATCGTGCTTCATGCAATCAATATAGCGCTACGCGCTAGGCAAGAGGCAACAGCTCATCTGGCAAAAGTGGACTGTCAAAGGGTTCTAGGACTTAGGAATGTCCTAACCTAATTTTGTACTGCTATATACCCCTATCCCTGCAATTTTCTCAGAGACTGTCAATTAATCAGTAAAAACCTCTGGGGATTAAGCCTGGCCTATTTTAGTCTCACCACAAAAATGGTCACGCTTGATCGGGTAAAAAGGCTAATCTTCCGATCTCCACGCCAATCAAACAGCCCTGCTGGGATTAAGAGGTGATCTAAAAATTTAAGCTCTCGGTTGATTTTATATAAATAATTCGGTGTAATCGCGACAATCCCCTTCATCCTAGATGCACCCTAACCTTCTTAGGATAGGTTATGCTGAGGTTCATCCTCAGACTATTTGAAGATTACTAATCAGCACAGGAATAAAGGGAAGTTCTGATCAACTCCGAAGCCAAACAGAAATCTGACTGACAGACTTAACCCTGCATGGCTTTGACTAATTCTGCCGCGACTTCAGGACGAGAGAATTCCGGCGGTGGCATTTCACCCCGACGCAACATTTCCCGAACTTTGGTTCCAGATAGGTGAATCCGTTGATCTGGTTTACTCGGACTGGTTTTGCTGGTTGCCATCCCCTTAGTAAGGGTACAGTAGAAGGCGTGTTCAAACTTCATCGGGATGATCCCCAACTCCGAGGGTTCAAACTCCTCGAAAATATGTTGAGCATCATAGGTGCCATAATAATCACCCACACCTGCATGATCACGACCCACAATAAAGTGAGTACAACCGTAGTTTTTGCGGACAAGCGCATGAAAAATCGCTTCTCTCGGGCCTGCATAACGCATGGCAGCCGGGTTGATTGCTAAAATTACCCGATCTTTGGGATAATACCCGGACATCAAAATTTCGTAGCAGCGCATCCGCACATCAGCAGGAATGTCATCGGACTTAGTGGCTCCGACAAGGGGATGCAAAAATAAACCGTCAACGGTTTCTAAGGCGCATTTTTGAATGTATTCGTGAGCGCGGTGGATGGGGTTACGGGTTTGGAAACCCACAATTGTTTTCCATCCTCTTTCCCAAAATAAAGCCCGAGATACGGCAGGATCAAGCTGATATTGGGGGAATAAGGGGTGATCATCACGCTCGAGTAACCACACGGGGCCTGCGAGATTAATCGGCCCTTGTTCGTAGACGACTTTCACACCGGGGTGCTTGTCTTCTGTCGTCCCATAGACGTTGAGTGCTTCTTTTTCTTTGTCGTAAGTATATTTCTGTGTCAACTTGAGGACACCGACAAACTTACCAGAAGGAGAGTCTAGACGAATTAAATTTCCTTCGACTAAGGGTGTTGCCACCTCTTGGGTAACGGACAAGGTAATCGGAACAGACCAAGGTAAGCCGTTACTCAGGCGCATATCACTGACGACTGTTTCATAGTCTGCCTGTTCCATGAAGCCTGTTAAAGGGCTAAATCCACCGATGGCAATCATTTCTAGGTCGGACAGGGTTCGCTCATCGAGTTGAACGACAGGTAGGAAGTCGGCTTTTTCGAGAAATTCCTGCCGTTGTTCAGGGGAGGCAATGCGGTTTATTAGTTCTCCACCGTGGGGAGCAATTGCGTCTTTCTGCTGACTCAAGGGGACCTCTCTAGGTGAACGACAAGTTAGAGAAAATATTAAGTTTTTCTGACTACTTATCTTAACCTGTGATCGCCCAGTGTTTTTATGTAAATATACCTATTTGTGATAATTTTATTGTCAAAACAGGCGATCGCCGTTGAGTCTGCCCACTATTCTTTGCGGGGAAAGGCATATTCATAAAATATAAAATTTGTCAAGTTCAAGCGTCTATCAACCGGAAAAGCAACAGATTTCTGTCGGCAGAAAGATTTTTAAATGTGTTAAAACAGGTATCCTAGAAGCAAAATAGACTGACCATACCCGGGTGAAGGAGTAGACGATGCGAGTCAATTGGAAACTATTAGTCATTGTTTTGCTGTGGATGCTTCCGGCTCACGCTCAAGTCTCCAGCACTCAAGTCCAAGCCTTAGTTGAGGCTTTACGTTTAGCGGCACCGCAGACGGGAACTGAAAACGATGGATTGTACACAGACTGGCAGATTAAACCAGATAACATCCCTCGTTGGTCTAGACTGTGTATTGGCCAGGAAATGACACCTGCTCAGTTTGAAGCCAATGATCAAAAAGCCAGAGAGGTATTAGGCTGTGTCATGGAAGATGTTCTCAAAGAAGAATATCCCAACAGTGGTAACAGTGAAGAAGTGGCAATTCGTCGAGCCGCAGCCTGGTGGATGACTGGAGATCCCAATCAATATAATAGTGGTCAAACGGCTGAGTATACTCAGAAGGTCTTGCGTTTCTATCAACAGCAAAAGTAACGATAAGTCGTTGATTTAATCTTCATGGGAGTTTAGGCAAGTTTCTAGAGGGGGAACAATTCTCCCTGACTATTCGACTGATACAATAGAGAACAGAGCATTAATTGCCAACTTGAAACTTCCCCAACTTAGGTGAAGTCAGATACTGGGTTTCACATCTTAAACTTTTAAAACAAGAACTAGCCAGTTGATCGACTCCATGGAGGCAGACATGAAACGCACTTTAGCGATCGCCACACTCTTACTCACGACCGGTTTAGCGACTCCCGCCTTTGCATCTGCTGATAGTCGGCGTGAAACTCTCCGCGATCGCAATTTTGATCATACGGTACAAAGCCAAGGGGTATTACTCGCTGACCGCCGAGAAGATGAAGCTTGGGATCGATATCGCGATGAGCGTCATCGGGAACTTGATCGCCAGATAAACAACGAGATGAATAAACCTCATAACTCCCGTTTGTCTCAGCAACAGAAAGAAAAAGTCATTCGCGATGCTCATCGAGAACTTGATAAACAGCTTGATCGAGATGAAGATGAATGGAAAGAACGCTATGATCGATCAAATAATGGTCGCAGTCGTAATGATCGGTTTAATAGACGCTACGACACAAATGATCGCCGTAATGATCGCATCAGAGATAGTCGTTATGACAATGACCGTCGTTACGATAATCGCCGTAATGATCGCAGCAGAAGCGATAACTATTACCGAGTTGATCCTCAAAATCCCTACGAACAGTATAGAAGAAGGGTAGGTTATTAATCTGCAATTTTAGTGACTCGTGAGGTGTAGGGGCGGGTTCTATACAAAAATATGTTTTTCGCAAACATTCGCAAACAGCATTGATTAACCTGTCCTTACTTCCTGGAACCGAAAACCTGACTATTCTTCTTGTCAAGATGTTGCATGAAAGATTGTTTTTTCCGGTTCGGTTTCAACTAATAATTGACCCTTAGAAAAAACATATTGCACGGTTGCTCGTTTACGAATGGCATCAAAACGATCTTGAGCATCAAGGATAATAAAATTAGCCGTTTGGTCGATTTCTATCCCGTATTGTTCGCCAAGTGAAAGGGTTTTTGCTCCATTCCAAGTGATCATATTATAACAAGCTTCAATTTCTGGCATTCCTGTCATTTGACAAACATGAACCGCCATGTGAGCCACATCTAATAAATTACCAGTTCCTAAACTATACCAGGGATCTTGTACACAATCATGTCCTAAACTCACATTTAATCCCTGTTGCCATAATTCTTTAACTCGTGTGACTCCTCGGCGTTTCGGATAGATATCGCTACGACCTTGTAGGGTAATATTAATCAGAGGATTAGCAATAAAATTAATGTTTGATCGCTTTAAAAACCCCATTAATTTGAACGCATAGGCATTATTATAAGAGGCGAAAGCGGTTGTATGGCTAGCGGTAACTTTATCCCCGATTTCGGTTCTAATCGCACAAGCTGCAACAACTTCTAAAAACCGAGATTGATCATCATCAATTTCATCGCAGTGAATATCAATTAAACAATCATATTTTTGAGCGAGTTCAAAGATACGGTGAACCGATTTCACCCCATCTTCTCGGGTCAACTCATAGTGAGGAATTCCCCCCACCGCATCTACACCTAAATCTAATGCTTTTTCCAGTAATAATTCATTCTCAGGACGACTATAAATTCCATCTTGAGGAAACGCTACAATTTGTAAGGTCATCCAGTCTTTGACTTCTTCTCGAACGGCTAATAAAGCCTTTAATGCGATTAAATTTGACTCGCTTACATCTACATGAGTCCGCACAAATAACACCCCTTGTTGGGCTTGTTGGGTGAGGGTTGAAATCGCCCGTTCTTTAACATCTTCAAAGGTAAGTTGTTTTTTACGTTCTTCCCAAATTTGAATTCCTTCAAACAGGGTTCCACTTTGATTCCACCGGGGTTCACCTGCGGTTAAAGCCGAATCTAAATGAATATGAGACTCGACAAACGGGGGACTAATCAGTTTCCCTTGTAGGTTAATTTCTTGTTGGGCTGATGCGGGAATAGAAGGCTCTATTGCTGCTATTTTTCCCGCCGCAATTGCGATGTCAACGATTTCGGTTTTAGTCGGCGATCGCAGTAAACAACCCTGTCGGAAAATCAGATCATAAAGTTGAGTAGACATCGTTCCCCTCTTGATTTTTAATCAGAACTTTACCCTGTTGTCTAGCTTGTCTAATGGCTTGGTAAAACTGTTCAGGTGTGACCGAACTAACCAAACTCAGAGGATAAGTATCTTCACTAATTGCTTTAGCATAAGCAGCTTGTAAATAAGGAGAATAAGACTGATCGTTGGCAACATAGACTTTAAAAAATGCCAAGCCGACTGCATTCATATAATTATTAATCGTAACGGGAACGGGATCAATAACTTCTTTTAGAGAAGAACTCACCGCCTGATTGACCATACTGAGATTAAGATTAATATGATGATCTCCTTCAGCGAGGAGAAGATATTTATGAGGAGTTGTCAACCAAGTAAAGGATCGAACTTGTTCCCAAGCCACGGGGGTAACTTTATCTTCTCCGCTCGTTTGCCAAAGAAGCGGGACTTGAATTTGACTTAAACTTTGTTCTCCAAAGATGCTACTATTAACAGGATTAATAGGCATCACAGCTTTGACTCGTTCATCTCGGAACTGATAGTCTGTGCGGGGTAATTCTAAAGCCCGACATTGAAATAATCGAGCTAAGTTCGGCGAGTCAAGTTTAGCAGAACAATCGGCTTGTAAGTTATCAAAATCAATTTCTGCTCCGGCAATGGCTAAGGCGGTATAAGCCCCAAAAGAGTACCCGGCAACACCCACTTGATTGAGATTGAGTTGACCATCAAATTCACTGGGGTTGCGACGCTCAAGTTCGTCTAATAAAAAGGAAATATCTGTCGGTCGATCTACAAATTCAGAGACTTTAAAGACATCTGTTGCCCGTCCTGAAAGTAAGGCTTCAACTTGATCGGTATCACTGCCAGGATGTTGAATTAACGCCGCGACAAACCCATAGGAGGCTAAATGTTCACCAAAAGCTGCATACTCAGTTCGGTTCGCTGCTAAACCGTGAGAAACAACGATAACGGGGATAGAGTTGGGTTGTCCTTGATTGACTTGATTGAGAGGAGTTGGAAGATAAAGATCGACTGAAATTTTACGGTTGCGTTGGCGATCATTGAGGAGAATTGTTCGCTTTAAAGTGCTGTGAGATCCGGGATATCGAATATCACGTTTTTGGGAGTAGTCGGTCAGAGGTTCTGAGATAATTTCATCGTTAGAGATTTTAACTATTTCTTCGATAACGGCATCTGTTTCTCTAGATAAGATTTGGATTTGATCGCGTAACTCAAAGAGTAATTGGGTATTGACTTGAATACCTTGGCTGGGAAAATAACGCAGAATATTGAGGGGAGTTAATCCCTCAGAATCTTGTGATGCTTTGATGAGGGCTGTCCGAATGGCGTCAGATCCATTTCTGAGGGTAATTGTGCCTTGTTCGTTGAGTTTTGCTTGAATTAAATCTCCTAATTTTTCTAAAAAGATTTGACCCGTGGGAGAGTACAGAAATTGAGAGATCATTAAGGGATCAATTTTGTAGGAATCCTGTAATAAATTCCGAAATTGTTCTTGATCGTCTGAACTCAGAAGTAGGAGATAGCTTTCGAGTTCGGGGTCATTAACTGTCCCCTCTTTCGCATAGGTTTCTAAGGCGTTTACGGAGACTGAAAGATTAGCGGTCGCAAAAGACAGATAGACTCGTTCTGCGGCTTGAGTGGGTAAGGCTGACAACAAGGCAATGAGGATTCCCAGACCCCAGTTTCTAATGAGATAATGATCAAAGTTATTGATTTTTAATTGATTGTATTGTTTTTGGAGTTTGTTCATTTTCATAGGCGGGGAATTTGATCAGGAGTAATTCAAGAGATGGACTCAGCTTTTTGAGAAACAAAATTTAAGTGTCTCTATTTTAAACGATTTTAAACTTTTTGGAATCCTAATTTGGGGGCTACAGAGATCGGAGTAAGAGTGGGGCAATTGGCCAAAGTTCAACCCCCTCTCAACATGGAATATTAGCACAGAATTAGAGTGACTCTTTGTCTGTATTTTCGTGAAGAACTTGTTTGATTTGTTCAAGGAGTGCTGACATTGAGATCTGACCGGGTAAAATGGTGATCTCTAGTTTTTTGATTAATTCCCGAAGATGATTGCTCAGTGCTGAGGAGAGATTCTCGCTGAATATTTGTTGAGAGTGTTCGGATGAGTCATTAGTGAGATCAAGATCTTCAAGTGGAACATTGGATTGATTTAAAATCAAAATGGGGAATTCAGTTGAGATTTGTTCTAAAGTGGAGAGAACTTGCAAAAGAGCGGGTGATAAGTCTCGCGTACAAATCAATAACAAATCGATGCTTTTATATTGAACGTGTTGGAGAACTTCCGGCCAAGACTGAGCCATTAATCCCCGAAATCCTGCGGTTTGTAAATATTGAACCAAAGCCCGATCAATTTTGGTTTTAAATCGGTTTTTAGGGGATTCTTTTTGTTCTGAATTGTCTTCTGTTAGATTGGCTAAAGGTTGAGATTCAACGGATGAGGACTCTGAGTGAGTAGAACTCACAGCGATTGGTGAACTCTCGGGTTGAAAATCAGGTAAAACGGAGAAATCGACTAAGAGAATATTCGGTTTCCAGTTCATCCCTACTGCGACTTGAACCACTTGTAATAAAGCAGATTCTAAAGTTTGAGAAGGTTCTGTACTTGAGTTGTGATTATTATCCAAATATTCAGCCGCCAAGCAGGGAAAAACAGAAAGGGGTTCAATTTGATTAGCAATTTTTGTGGTAGGTTGATCGAGAGTAATCAGAGGAAGATTAACCAGAATTTCATGCTGACTCAGTTGGTGTAGAAATGCGGATGGATCTTTGACTCCTGTGGTACTTTGTAAAATGACTGCATCAGGATGCCAAATTCTCGCTAACAGTTCAGCTTGATTGAGATCATCTGCTTCCAAGATACGACAACTGGAAAAATGATGGAGAATTAAAGCGGAATGATGAATAGAATTTTCGACAGTTTCTGCATTGAGGGATGAATTTTGACTCTCAAAGGATAAAGAAGTATGAGCATCTTGTTCAATCGGATTAAGCCACAATAACGTCAGTCGTTGAGTCTGATTCAAAAGGGAATCTTGTTTGAGTTCAGTGAGAATTTTCTGTAACTCTTGTTTTTCTACAGGTAAACTCAAAAAGCCATCACAATTATTCAGTTGAGCGCGTTTTTTATCTCCTAACGTCGCAGTAATGACAACAGGAATCTGATGAGTATGAGTATTTGTTTTGAGTAAAGTCAAGACATCCCAACCGGACAACAAAGGCAACAAAGGATTCAGAAAAATCACCCGAGGTTGTAGACAGCGAGCTTTTTCGAGCGCTTCAGTTCCCGAACGAGCAATCACGACACGATAGCCGAGGTTAGTCAGTTGTTCACTCAGACTAAAAATATAACGCGGTGCGGCCTCTACAATCAAGATTAATCGAGACTGAATTTCGGGAGTCGGACGAGGAGGGTTAACGGGAGAGCCTTGAGGCTTACCCGTGTGATGAGAAGGTTGCCAGTCTCGTGTATCAAGACCCCAATCTTTGCGCTGAGGAGGACTCGGGGGTAATAATAGGGTAAACTGACTGCCTTGATCTTGCTTTGAAATAAAGCTGACATCGCCGCCATGTAAACGCGCTAAACGTTGAGTGAGAACCAATCCCAATCCAGTCCCTTCAAATTTGCGAGTCAGGGGACTTTCAAGCTGTTGAAACTTCTGAAAAATCAAATGCTGTTTATCTTCTGGAATCCCAATTCCCTTGTCCCAAATTGTAAAGCCAATCCAGTTTTCCCAATAACTCACTTGTAGTCCAATTTGACTGTCATCAGGTGTAAATTTCAGGGCATTAGAAAGAAGATTAACTAACATTTGTCGCAAACGCAACTCATCGGCCACAATGGTTTCTAAACTGGGTTCGATATCTAAAATAAACCGTTCTTGAGGCTTTGGAGGGTTGGGGGAGGGAGAGTCAGAAGCGTTGGAGTGATGTTGTCCGGCGATTTGAAAAGCTCGTTCACAAATCGCTCGAATCTGTACAGGTTCAGGAATGAGTTCAAGCTGTCCGGTTTCCATGCGGGTCAAGTCTAAGATATCATTCACCACCATCATTAGATGACGTCCGCTTTGATGAATGAGTTTAGCATAACGGGCTTGACGATCATTGAGTGAACCGAGAGCTTGATCTTTGAGCAGACTTGATAATCCTAAAACTGCGGTGAGAGGGGTTTTGAGTTCGTGGCTGATACAGGCGAGAAACTCGTCTTTGAGTCGGTTGAGTTGTACTAAGTCAGCATTTTTGGCGGCGAGTTCTTGAGCGACGCGATGTTGTTCTGTGATCTCTTGAGCAATTACAATCCATAATTGAGAGGGTTCCCAGGAGAGAGTAACAGCCCAATTTTGCGGTAGGGGTTGACGGACAAATTGCCAAACTCGTTCGCGTCCGTTCGGGAGAGAACAGACACAGACATAGGTATCGTTAGAAGTTTCGACTTGTGACCAGTCGGGGGAAACATTCCAACCCTCGGAGACGCTGGCAGTCCCTTCTTGAGATACTGAGGGTTCGGGAAACGCAGACATTGATGAATCAGAGGAGTTAATATCTGAGGTGTAAGTGGGGGAGTGGGAATAAATCCATTCGGGCGAGGAAACGGGTTCAGAGCTTGAGGGTTCGGGAGTTTTACGGATATATTGGGGGTCTAACTCAACTTGAGAACGCCACGCCTGATTTTGAGCGAGGGTTTCGCCATTCTCCTGTTGAATCATTAAGGGAATGGGTAATTGTTCGATCAGTTGTAAGAGTGAGGGTGTTGTTGAGGAGGAAGAAGCATCTTCAACGGTTTCAACAGCGTTCGGATCAGAATCGTCTGGGGTGTGGGTGGGTGTGGAGTCAAGCAGGTGAGGATGACTGACCACAAATTGCAAAAGTTTGAGACTATCGAGCAATCCAATAAATTGATGGTCTCGATTGACTAAAGCGATAGACTGGGTTTGAGAGTCTGTTTGATGGAGATATTGCCAAAACTCCTCCCAGTTTAAATGAGCGGAAACCTCAATTAACGGTTCAATTAGGGTGGAATCGAGATCATTTATAGATTGTTGGGGATTGACTTCTAACTTGTCGTCAACTTTGGAGAGTGGGGGTGAATCCGAGGGAGGAAAGACAGATCCGATCAAACGACACAAGTAAACCACTCCCAAAGGATGATCTTGAGGACTGATCACAACGATGCGATCGCATTTTTCCTGGCAGAATATTGACCAAACCTCACTTAAGGTGGTGGTTTGATGACAAACGGGTACTGCCCGGATAAAGGTTTGGAGGTGAGTGGGGCAAGAGTACATAGAAAATCTGTATTGGAGCCGAAGGCAATAGCGTCTCTGGGGGAAATCGCGATCAAATTATTGGGGGATAGTCGTAGGCGAGGGAGTTGAATCAACTAAGACCAACTCACGAATAACAACTTCTATTCAGTTCTGTGATTCCACTTGGTAACTTTTGGGTTTCTCAATACGCGACCGAGTTGAGACAATTTTACCGTTTTGTTCCTGTTCTCCAGTCAAAAACGGCTATCTAAAGTTGTTCTGTAAACGGTTGACTATGGCTCACACCTCTCTAACTCCTGGGAGATTTCTCAGCAGTGCTTTGAGAGAGCTATCTCTATCATGTTCGCTCAACTTCAAGAAAATCGTCACCTTAATAATAAAAAAATAAGAATTAAAAATTAAAAAAGTATATTTCCACAACATCTTTGGGTAAACAGACAAAAAAGGTCACTCCAAAAGTTAGCACTCATGTCGCCGTAGACTCCTGGCCAGCGAGAAATTGAACTTTCTCCTTAAGAGGGATGTTTCACGAGAAGGCGATGGGCTATATACATAAACGTCGAAGATGGCAAAATCACGGGGAAATCCGGTCGATTACCAGTCTGGATGTTGACTTCACTTTTTGAGGATGGAAGCTTGAGTAAACGACCCATCGCCAACGCATAGCTTATGGCGTGGGCTTTATCCCTAACCCACTCCCATCAGGAAACAACGATAGTTGCCCCTCTAGTTGACAGGAATAAGTCGAGATTTCGGGCAGGTTTACAACTACCCCTAGTTGAGCAATATTCAATGCTCCATTTACATCAGCATCATGTTCAAAACCACAAAACCCACATTTAAAAACTTTCCCTTTCCGGTAAGATTTTCCCGGTTTGGGGTGGATATGGTGGCATCTCGAACAGGTTTGGCTGGTACATCTCGGGTCAACCAAAATCACATCAATTCCAGCAATGTTCGCTTTGTATTCAGTAAACAATCTCAACTGGTAGAATGCCCATCTATTGATTTCTGTCCGGGTTTTTCTTCGGACTTTTGTTCTAAACCGAATCCCAGACAAATCCTCAAAAGCAATAACGGAATTGAGTTTTTGAGCTTCTTCTACAAGCTGTTTGCTGATATTGTGGTTGACCCATTTTTGAAACCTCGATTCTTTCCCAGAGAGCCTCCTCAACAGTCGTTTGCTGCTTTTGGTGCGTTTGGATTGAATCGAAGCTCTAACGCGGACAAATTTGTTTCGAGTTTCCCTCAGTTGCGCTCCGTCCCAAGATTTTCCAGTGGAGGTTGTCGCAATATCTCGCCACCCCAAATCAACCCCCAAGACTTTAGGAGTTTTACCTTTGGGTTGGGTAGGAACAACTACTGCCAATATTGATGTAATAGTTCCCATTTCTGCTTTTAGAAAGAGTCGCGCTTGTGGGAGATTGACCCCGAAGCAATGCGATTTGATAGCCGCCAATTTTCAAGTCAAAATTCACTCGTTTCGATTTCAGCGTCACCCCAACCTTTTGCTCGGATTCAATGTATTTGAATGTCCTTGCATCAAGGGAGATGCTTGTCGGTCTAAATTTGTGAATTTGCTTGGTGGCTTTTTTCTGATTAACAACCCTTCTAATTGCCTGACAAACATGATTTGCTTTCAACCCTGTAGATTGACGAACAAGTTTGTAGGTCAGGTGATGCAACTTGGTAGTGTTCCAGCAGTTTTCCTGTTTAGCTGTTTGCAAAATTTGGTTACAGGCACCTGCAAACCCTTCGAGAGTTTCATCAATCTTCTCTCGAATGTTTGGCGAGACTATCAACTTACATTTAGTAGTCAGGGATTGTATCATAACTTAATTATAGTTCATCCAGACTACTTTGTGGGAGAGAGAGTCCCCGTGCATTCCTCCCCACGCCAACGTTCCTTATGGCGGAGGTCTCCTGCCGCCGAACAAGATGAACTTAATATTGTCATTACAGCTATCGGTGCGATTGTTCTATTTCTCGGACTCCTCTCCGACTATTTCCGGCGCCATTGGTGGACTTGTGATCCCCTAACTGCTTTGGTTCTGGGAATATTACTGGGGCCGGTTGCGCTGGATTTAGTGCATCCGATAGGTTGGGGTATACCACCGGAAGATCTTCTCGAACAAACGACCCGCCTAACGATGGCAATTGGGTTGATGGGGGTGGCGCTACGATTACCCCCGCACTATTTTTTCCGTAACTGGAAACCCTTAGCTGTCCTGTTGGGATTGGTGATGCCGATGATGTGGGGGGTTAGCGGTTTATTGGTGTATTGGATTTTAAAAATTCCGTTTTGGGAAGCGATGCTTGTGGGTTCAGTCATTACCCCGACTGATCCGATTGTTTCAACTTCGATTGTGACGGGCGTGATCGCTGAAGATTATCTTCCCAAAGGTATCCGGCATCTGATCTCGGCAGAATCGGGTATGAATGATGGTTTGGCTTATCCGTTTGTATTATTGTGTATCCTCATGCTAGAGCGTTCTGCCAGTGATGGCGATTTACTGACTCACTGGTTTGTAGATGTGCTGCTGTGGGATGTTGGGGGGGCGATCTTTTGGGGTTGGCTTTTTGGTCATTTAGCGGGTCGCCTGTTAAAGTGGGCTGAACGTAAAAAAACGATAGAGCGTTCTTCGTTTCTGGGTTATACTCTGGCACTCTCTGTGACGGTTCTCGGGGCAGGTAAGCTGCTCGGAACAGATGGAATTCTGGCTGTATTTGTCGCCGGACGGGCTTTTGGGAATGTCATTGGGGGTCAGGAGAGATCGGAGGAAGATAACGTTCAAGAGGCAATCAACCGCTTTTTTACTTTACCCATTTTTATTCTGCTGGGCTTAATGATTCCCTGGCAACAATGGTGGTCTTTGGGATGGTGGAATATTGTTCTGGTTTTGGCTGTGCTATTGTTGCGACGACTTCCTGCGATTTTATTATTTCATCGATTTGTTAAACCGATCAAAAATATTCCAGAAGCACTATTCGTCGGTTGGTTTGGGCCGATTGGTGTGGCTGCGATCTTTTATACGGGTTATTCTCTGCGGCGAGTGGGTGTAGAGGAAGTTTGGTTGGTTTGTTCTTTGATGATTTGTGCTTCGATTCTTGCTCAAGGTTTGAGTGCAACTCCCCTCACGAAACTTTATGGTAGATGGTTTCAGAAAAATCAGCCCACGTGATTCCTCCGCCCACCTTTTGTAATCTGAAATTCCTCAAGATTTGCTATAGATGATTGATCGGGAGATTTTGACCTCACACAACTGCTAAAAAGCATATTTACACAACTGCTTCAGTTGAATCTCAGAGATTAGTTCCTGATGCCTTTGAGTTTGATCCGGGGTTGTCGGTTGAAAATTAAGAAGTCACGACGAGACATCACAAACTATTGCAATAATCGACGGATTTTTCCATAAGCTGCATAGGATTTTCCATCGGAAGATTCTCGCACTTCATCGACGACATATAACACCCCTTCGGCGCGAATATTTCGAGGAAAACGAATATTAAAATCGGGATTATACCCATCCGAAACTACTCGCGCCCTCAATTTACGCCCTTCTTTCACGCATTGAACTAATACCCCATTTCCCACGTCATCAACGGTTTCTAAATCTTCATAGCTCCCTGTTGCTTTGGCGGCTTGCAAAGATTTTGAACGGGTTTGAGTTGGATTTAATTCGGTCTGAGTTGCTGTTCCTAAACGTCGAATATCCCCTTTTACCCGATAAAAGTCACCTTTGGGGGAGAGAATAATTTCATCAACAACATAAGTCACGCCTTCTTGACGAATATTGCGGGGAAACTGTACATTCAAATCAGAATTATATCCTTCTGAAATTGCCCGCACTCGCAACTTTCCGCCCTCGCGAAAACATTTTAATAAAATTCCATCTCCGGCTTCTTCAACTCCGGGTAAACTGGACGCATTTCCTGATGTTATTCCCCGTAATTTTAAATCGCTACGACTGCGGTTGCGGGTTTGGTAGGACTGATCGCGCATTTCTTTGCGAGTCGCTGCATCCAGGCTTTTATTTTCTAACCGTTGGGCGTAATAGTTTAATTGTTCGATTTCTTCGGCTATTTCAAAGATTTCATCTAAGAGTTTACTCCTGATATCTTCAACGGCTGAACGCAATTTTTCGGCGGCTTGTTTATACTGACCTTGATCGGCTAAGGCGATGGCTTCATCTTTGAGACGGGCGATTCTGAGTTGACTGGTTTGTTCGAGAACGGTAGAATTAAGTTGGGATTGACTGGCTTGTTCTTCTGAACCAACGGTAACAGAAATGGGGAATTGTTCCGATTGAGATTGAATGCTGTCTTCAACTAGGGTTTGATAATTGTAGGTTACGGTTATTAGCTTAATTTCTCCGGCGTTTTCTTGGGGGGGAATTGATAATTGTAGGGCGAGTTGTTTGGCTTCGACTTGATACACATCACCTAAGAATAACTCGAGTTCTTCCCCTTGACGAGTCGAACGATAATTGTTGAGAACTTCGGTAATTTCAACTCCGGTTTCCGGTTGTAATTTCACGGTGAGGTTTTGGCCGACAACTGCGGTTAAACTCTCTAATTCAATCCGAAAAACTTGGGCGACATCATCGGGAGATTGAATAAAATAAAAGTTGCCGCCTGCTGCATCTGCCATACTAATCAGCAGGTCTTCATTAAAATAGCTTCCAAACCCTAAAGTTGTGGTAATAATTCCGGTTTCTGCTTGGTTTTTGGCGGTTTTGGTGAGAACTTTCGGGTCAGTAATTCCCATGTTCGCCTGTCCGTCAGTTAACAATAATACCCGGTTGAGTCGGTCGGAAGTTTGGCGAGATTTTACACAATCACAGCCCATTAACCAACCCCCGCTTAAGTTGGTACAACCCCCGGCGCGAATGCGACCAATTTGTTTACAAATAGCGGCTTTATCTTCTACAGTTTGGGGAGGTAATATTGTTTCGCTTTGATCATCATAAATGACCACAGAAACGATATCATCAGCAGTGAGAGATTCGACTAATTGTTGAGCGGCTTTGATAGCATAACGCAAAGATTGACCCGCCATCGAACCGGAACGATCAATCACCAAACTGAGGTTTAATGGACGACGGGGAGAAGTTTCCCCTTGAGTTTGGGCGTTGAAATTGAGAATCAGATCGACAGTAGCGGGAGTATTTGTTGCAATAAGCGGGTACGAGAGGGAGTAGTTCGCTTGCATTGCTAAAGTTGGGGTAAGTTACTGTATGAATCTTAGTTTAGAGTAGTTTGGTGGGGTTTGGGGAGGCAATAAGCCCCGCAGCATAAACGAAGTTTTAGTGTCGGGACGGGGCGTATAAACTGCGCGGGAAACCCACGCAGACAGCCCCTCATCCATGGACATCCCCAAAACTGTTAAGGGGGTACCCCTACGCGGATCTTGCTACGATGCCCGGAAAACAGTTAGCACTGAACCTCTGTGTACTAAGATATAGTCTATGGTACTAACAATGAACTACACTTACCGAATTTATCCTAGTGCGGCTCAACAAAAATTAATGTTGAGTTGGCTAGAGACTTGTAGACGACTTTATAATCGTTGTCTGCGAGACTTAAAAGACTGGATGAACAGTCGGAAGTGTCTGATTGATAGATGCTCAATTAATCGGGAATATATGATGTCTCTTGATATTCCATTTCCTGATTACATGGAGCAAAAGCGACAGTTAACCCAGTGGAAAAAAACTGAACCCGAACTCAAAGAAGTTCATTCACAAGTCACCCAGGATGTTGTTAAACGCTTACACAACTCTTGGGAATCTTTCAGACAGAGAGGGCGGGGTTTTCCACGTTTTAAAAAGTATGGTCGCTATCAATCGTTTTTGTTCCCTCAATTTGCAACTAATCCAATCAAAGGAGGTCAACTTAAGCTTCCCAAGATTGGGCTTGTAGATATCAACTTGCACCGTGAAATACCTGATGGATTTAAAGTTAAAGGTGTGAGAGTTGTATCTAGATGCAGGGGGACTAAATGGTTTGTTGTCATCACAATTCAAGCTGATGTTATAGTCCCCGATTCCCCTTCTTTCGGACGAGCCATTGGTGTAGATGTTGGGTTGATTGATTTTCTAGCAACATCAGATGGATTAACTATTTCTAGACCTAAGTTTTTTGTAGATTTACAACGCCAGCTTAAATTGCTGCAACGTAGAGCCTCTCGTAAACAAAAGCGGTCTAAGAATTGGGAGAAAGCACAAATTAAGGTTGCACGATTACATCACAAAATAGCAAACACGCGAAAAGATTTTCACTTAAAGATAGCCCATCAACTTTGTGACCAAGCTGACTCAATCTTTGTTGAAGACATTGATTATAGAGTCATGGCTAAAGGATTTCTAGGTAAACATTCTCTAGATGCAAGTTTTGGGCAGTTTCGAGAATTGTTGAAGTGGGTATGTTGGAAGAGAGGAAAGTTTTTTGCAGTTGTTGATCACAGAGGAACATCTAAACAATGTCCTAATTGTGGTAACGAATGGGATAATAAACTTTCAATTCGTTGGCATACTTGCGATGAATGTGGGTATTCAAACAATCGTGATATTGCCTCAGCCGAGGTAATCTGTAATCGTGGAATTAAAAAGTACGTTTCGGACTATTGGGGAAAGAAAACCGCCTGCTGACTGCGTACTACCGGGGGAAACTAGGTAAGTGCAACGCAGGAACTCTTAACTGTGAGGAAAAGCAACGCCCGCACCATACACGAAGTTTTGGTGTTGGGAGAAGTCACAGTAGTTTGGACAGCACTACTATGTGTGAGGGACGTTAAATGGTTCGTAATCAAGATGAATTTAACAAAATTTTAGATTCGAGTTTCGCCGCAGTCACGTTAAATGCGAGTAGAGGGGAAGTTGATATTCGTAGGTCGAGACAGGATGAGGACGAAGAAGCCGCCGCACCCATCGAACCGACTCCCCCTCCCATTCTAGAACCAACGCCGACTCCTGTGGGGCCAACTCCGACACCCGTACCCACACTTCCACCAATTCCAGTACCCACACCTGACCCAACACCAACACCTGACCCAACTCCTACACCTGACCCAACACCTACACCTGACCCAACTCCTACACCCGACCCAACTCCTACACCCGACCCAACTCCTACACCTGACCCAACTCCTACACCCGACCCAACTCCTACACCCGACCCAACACCTACACCCGACCCAACTCCTACACCCGAACCCACGCCATTACCGCCAGAGACAGGGTTAGAAGGCGATGACGGAAATAATCTTTTAGTGGGAACCAATAACCGAGATTTAATTACAGGACGGGGTGGAGATGACACTATTTCTGGGTTACAAGCCGATGACTCTCTGAATGGAAATGACGGAAATGACATTATTTATGGCGGACGTAACAATGACACGCTACTCGGGGAAAGTGGTAATGACTTCTTACAGGGGAATATTGGGGATGACTATCTAGAGGGGGGAACTGGAAATGATACGTTTTATGGCGGGGTGAATGTTGACACTCTCTTGGGTGGTGTGGGGAATGACCTGATGTTTGGTGATAAAGGCGATGATACCCTCGATGGCGGTGAACGCAATGATACTCTGTTTGGCGGTGAGGATAATGATACTCTCACGGGCGATGCGGGGGATGATATTCTGAGTGGAAATGCAGGAAGTGATTTCCTTGATGGCGGGGCGGATGAGGATGTTCTCTACGGGGGTCAAGATCAAGATAGTCTGTTTGGAGGGGATGGTAAAGATTTTCTCCGAGGCGACAAACAGGATGATTTTCTCGATGGCGGTACTGCGGCTGACTTGTTGTATGGGGGTCGGGCGGATGATACTGTTATTGGCGGTACGGGTAACGATTATGTCAGTGGCGATAAGGGTAATGATCTGTTAATTGGGGTTGATGTTGAGTCTGATATTCCCGGACTGATTGAGATTGATACGCTTTATGGAGGGGATGGGTTTGATACGTTTGTTTTGGGGGATGAAGCACAGGTTTATTATGATAATCTAACTGAGGAAGATTTTTCGGGTGTGGATGATTATGCGTTAATTCTTGATTTTGATTCCACTCAAGATATTATTCAGTTAAGTGCTTCGGGTGATTATTTATTTAATGAATCTCCTGAAGGGTTTCCAGTGGGAACGGCGATCTTTTTACGAACGTCTGGGGCGAATGAATTAATCGCTATTTTAGAAGGAGTTACGGACTTTGAAATTGGAGAGGATTTAGATAATACTCCGATTCGATTTATTTAGTTTAAATTGGCGATCGCTTGACCTCTCCCCCAACCCCTCTCCTACTTTGAGAGGGGAATGATTAACTACATTTGACCTCACCCCTAGCCCCTCTCCTACTTTGAGAGGGGAATGATTAACTACATTTAACGGAGAAAAAGGAGGACGAACACATTGTTCAAAAATCACTTTGTTCTCTAACTGTTTAAAAATTGTTCTGGATCAATTCCTTGTTCTCGCAACCGTTCAATTAAAGCTTGATAACGTTGTTGTTCTTGTTGTCTGAGCGTTCGTTCTTCTTCGAGTTGAGCCAAAGCTTCTTCGGCGCGTTGATTAAGTTCTACAGAAGTCAGAAACTTTCGCCCATCAGGACGATAAATTTCTAAAGTGTTTTCTGTCAGTTCAAAGCGAATTTGTAACCGAGGACTCACCCAACTCTGGATATTTTCAATTTCTTCTAAATGTTCATCGACGCGCAGAGAACCCATAAATTCAATATTTTGGGGGTCGAAAATATAATATTCTTCCACGCCATATTGTTGATAAAAAAGTAGTTTCCTGATCATTTCCTGGGGGCGATTTCCCGGCGATAGGATTTCAAAAACAACTTGAGGCGCGATATTATTTTCCTCCCATTGTCGATAGGAACCCCGTTCTCCCTTGGGTCTTCCAAAGACAACCAAAACGTCGGGCGCCTGACAAATTTTCGGCTTTCCCTCAACCGGATACCACAGTAAATCACCCGCTACAAAGACGTTTTCATCCTCAGAAAACAGGATTTCTAGATTTTCTTTAATCGTTACAATCCATCGAAATTGTAGGGTATTGTCCGCCATTGGTTGACCGTCGCTGTCGGGATAGATGATATTCGTTTGAGTTTCCGGTATTTGTTGTACCATTGGTTTTACCTCGGTTGGTCTGGGGTTTGATGAATTGATGAAAGGGGAGGAATTTGATCGGGGGTTAGGGTGACGACTTTTCCATCTTTCCAAATACTAATTGATTCCCCCAGTTTTCGGTGTCTTTCGATGGCGTTCGCGATCGCTTGTTTTACCCCGGCGTCAATTTGTTGGTGGAGTTCAGATAAAGGAATATGCGGGTTATTCATTGTTATCAAAGGATTATATAGCAATCAGAAATCATTTGTGAGAGTCGCAAATCTCAGCAAAGCTTGTAGTGCAAGCATCTTGCTTGCTTGAATACTTACAACTCATTCAATACTGCTATATTTCCTGAGCTATTATCCAGTTTACCAAGAAATTTATTTCTTGGCTAATAGCAAAAGTCGGTTCAAACCGACTCAAATAGCTGTTAACTGATACAAAGTCCTCTTGAGAGGACTTCGGTTTTTAGCAAGGGATTTTAATCCCTTGTCTAGTTGTCTGCTTAGTACCCATGTTTATATCCGTTAAAGATAACCATATTTTTCGCGCAGATTTTTAATGATTGGATTTGGATGTCCTTGATTATCTAAAACTGGAGTTTTCATAATTTCTAACATCGCTTTCACCAACAATCCTAGTTTTTGAAACTTGGCAGCATCTCGGTCACGATCAAAGGGTTTAGATTCTAGTTCCTTTAAGGCTAAAACAGCACGTTTGTTCAAATGTTTCAACAAATTTTTAAACTCTATTATTTGTTTTTTTACCACTTTTATATACTCCTGAGCTTCTTCAATTTTTGCGATATCAACATCAATTTTAGACTCATATTCTCGGGTTTTTGTGAGTTTTTTATTGCCTTCACTTGCTAATACAAATCCTACGACTGCTAAAGCAGGGCCAGCTACAATTCCTCCCGAGACTGCTGTGCCGATAGCCATTCCTCCGACTCCTGCTGCTTTGACGCCTCCCGTCACTTTTTTATAAGCTTCTACTTTGTACTTCTTTATGTCTTCAATAGAAAAGCCTTCTAAACCTTCTAAAAATCGTTTATCTTTTAGGGAACCTTTTTGACCATTCCGTTCAATAAAAGCAAAAAACCGACCAATTGTGCGGCTTTTAACGTCTATTTGCAGTTGACCATATTCTTCTGCAAGCTGTTCAGTTGTTTTCCATTCCTGTTCCGCACGTTCTCTCGCTACATCGTGTCGTTGTTGTGCATTCTTGACAATTTTATCGGCTTTCTGCTTTTTAGAAATGCCTGATACACCTTTTCCCACACCCAGAGCCGCACTACCAACAGCCGCCGCTCCCAAAACAATCGGGATAATAAAAATCATAGATGTTGTGTCCTCTGTTTGTTGCGTGATCAATCCTTGATAATCAAGATTCAAAGTTTTGTAGGATGAGCAATACCCATCCTACTGCTGATTATTACCTTAAAACGTCCATTCGTGATTCGGATCGTTCAAAGCCGCTTTCACCGAAGTTAAATTGGCTAAATCTTTAAACGGGCTAGACTTTGCTAATTCAGTGATTGAATGTAAAGCCAAAGCTAATTGTTGGTTATCACCGTTATCAATAGCTTGATCCACTACATTAAACAGTTGACGAAAATTGTTAGCCCGTTCATCAAAGGAACGCTCTAAATATTCAATTAATACGTCCCGTTGGGCGTTAATTTGAGCGATGGTTGTTTTTTCCCAGGCTTTGATTTCCTGTCTTTTTGTTCGTTCCTCCTCAGCAATTTTTAGATAGTCTGTGCAAGCTGTCACAACTTCACTCAAACATTGAGCAGGAATAGCCAGGGCTTCAAAGGGAAATTTATTAGCTTTCATAGTCAATTATCTTAGAGTTGACTATATTTTGCTTGCAGATTTTTGGTGGAGGGATTCAAATTTCCCTGGTTATCTAAAATCGGAGTTTTCATAATTTCCGACATTGCTTTCACTAACAATCCTACTTGCTGAAACTTGCCAGCATCTCGGTAACGATCAAAGGGTTTAGATTCTAGTTCATTCAAGGCTAAGACAGCACGATCATTCAAATCTTCAACCAAATTATTCAACTCAATCACTCGTTTTTGTAGCTGTTTTAGCAAGTCCTGAGCCGCTTCCATTTTAGCAATATCAGCGTTAGCTTTAGACTCATACTCGCGTGCTTGTGTGAGGGCTTTTTCTGCTTTACCTGCTAATATAAATCCTCCAACTGCTAAAGCAGGGCCAGCTACAATTCCTCCCAGTAAAGTACCACCCAATGCTATGCTACCCCCTCCTAACCAAGCAGCAACCCCGGACATACCAAGTTGACTAACAGCAACTTGGGTTGTAAATAGCCCAAACAATTGTGGTACTGCAACTGTACCAACAGCTTGAGCTACTCCAACAGCACCCACACCCGCAGCGGCACCTGTTCCGAGTGCTGATGCTATACCTTTCGAGATTTCCTGTGCTTCTAAAGCCTCCGCTTTATATGCGTTGATATCTTGAACTGAAAATCCTCCTAAACCTTCTAAAAACTGTTTGTCTTCTAAAGAGCCTTTTTGACCAATGCGTTCAATAAAAGCAATAAACCGACCAATTGTGCGGATTTTAATATTGAGTTGTAGTTGACCATATTCTGCGGCAAGTTTTTCAGTTTTTTCCCATTCCTGTTTCAAGCGTTTTTGAGTTCGTTCATGTCTTTTTTGAGCATCTTTACCAATTTTCTTGGCTTTCTCGATATCATCAAAACTTGCTACACCCGCTCCCACACCCAGAGCCGCACTACCAAGAGCAACCGCTCCTAACACAATCGGAATAATAAAAATCATAGATGTTATGTCCTCAGTTCGTTGCGTAATCGATCCTTTATAATCAGGATTATAAGCGCAAATTCTGATTCAGCATATCCGTTAGTTTACGGATTTTTAAGGTTTTTTTCTAACTCAAAAATTGCGTAAATTTACTGAAGTGAGTTAGTTGGCTAGGAATTAAAATTTCTCTGTAATAATCTTAATTATCAAACTTCTCTTGAGATGACTTGAGTGATTTTCTAAAATCTGTTACTCCCCTCGCTTTCTAGATACCGTTTTACACTCCCCCTAAATCCCCTGCCCCCTAAATCCCCGCCCCCTAAATCCCCGCCCCCTAAATCCCCCAATAATGGGGGACTTTGAAAGATGGGGGACTTGGAAAGATGGGGGACTTGGAAAGATGGGGAACTTGGAAAGATGGGGACTTGGAAAAACTTAGTTCCCCCCAAACTTGGGGGGCGGAGGGGGGCAGAGGCCAAATTTGGGGGCAGAGGCTAAATTTGAGGGGCGGAAG